>ERZ827037.680-NODE-680-length-42912-cov-5.804046_pt1 | contig 42912 bp, 45 predicted proteins | sample MGYA00519924_ERZ827037 | MGnify/ENA primary metagenome ERZ827037 (study PRJEB31778, sample SAMEA3449250) | human gut metagenome | biome: human gut; feature: human-associated habitat; material: faeces | place: United Kingdom | collected 2010/2012 ...
TAATCTTTTTGTAATAATTTAGTTAGTAGCATAACTTAATTTTACACCAACTGCCAGATTCTTTCGAGGTCTGGCAGTTATTTTTTTGCACAAGAAAAGGAGCTGCGCACTAATTAGTGCGACAGCCCCATAGAAAAAACGGAAACAAAAAATGGATCAATCTCTTTTGTGAGAATTTGATCCATTTTTACCGCATCTAAATCAGTTGTCCCAGCACCGGAAGCCTTTTCAGATAAATTCTTCCGGAAAATGCAATATGCGGCAGTTCATAAAACATACAATGCTTCGGACAGATTGGCTGATACAATGGATCCGCTACAATGATTTCTGCATCTTTCAATGCTTCTTCCATCTCTTCTTCCCCACAGATCCATCTGTCCTGTCTGCAAAGCAGACCTTCTGTTTTTTCCAGCGGGCAGAGAACTTCCACCGGACAGCCATATTTCTGTTCGATCCCTGCTGCCAGAGATTCCATGGTCACCGGTTCTCCGATCAGAGTCACTTTCTTTTGTCTGCCTGCCGCTTCAGGCTTCTTTATTTCTTCTCCCGATGCCGGATTTCTGTTTCCCTTCTGCTCCATGATTTCTTCAATTTCACCCTGCATCCGATTCTTCAGATATGGCATCTGCTCTTTTTCTTCCAGTGCTTTCGCAATCCGCTCTGTATAAGAACCAATCGGCGTTCCAACCACATACGGGGTTCCGAACTTTTCTTCCAGCACTTTCGCCGCACGAAGCCCGACCGAAGATACCACCAGATTCACCTCTGCTTCTCCTGCCTGCAAAAATGCATCCAGTTCATCTCCCATTGCCCAGGTAGACAGCACCTTCCATCCACAGGCTTTCAGGTTCTCTTTCAGCACCTCTACATGAGATACCGGTCCAAAGTCCAGCGGTGTCACACCAAGCAGATTGACGGTACGTGCCTGAATCCGTCCTGTCTTTTCCCCGGTAAATCTTTTCGCGATCTCCTCTAATGCAATTCCTGCCCCATACACATAATCATGCATTCCGTTCGTCGGTACTGCAAATGCAAGAATCCCGGTTTCTTCTTCCAGTACCTGTGCCAGTGCCGGAAAATCGGTTCCATTCATATACGGAATTGGGGATCCTGCAAGGGCAATAAATTTCGGATGCATCTCCCTTGCTGCCTCTTTGATATCATCCAGAAATTTTTCATCATTTCCCATGATCGCATCAATTTCTGTCAGACCGGAAATATAGATCAGACTGTCCTGATCGTACCAGCGGATCTCATCGTGAGTGTTGTAGGTTGAATTGCATCCGGACGGGTCGTGCATGACTGTCATGCCGCCAAGCTCATAAAGTGCAGAACACACACCGGATACATCCGCTGTATAAATTGGTATGATTCGATAAGATTGTCTCATATACAGCTTTCACACCCCCATCCTTTTCGCACAACCAAATCTTCCGTGTCTTTTTCTTCGATAAATGCTTCGGCCATAAGCTCTGCCGTCCTGCGGATCCCGTCAAATCCGTAAAGACCGCCGCCCTGTACCATATTGACAAAATACGGACTTCCTGTAAACCATGCCGCCTTCTGTCCGATCGCCAGTATTTTTTCATCCGATGTTCTCGGAAGCACACGCATTTTCACCTGGATCGTTGCAATCAACTGCAGATCCGGTGCATGCTCCTTCAGCCACTCAAATTCTGCTTTTTCTTCCGGACTGATGGAATCCAGATAGATCCGTATTACCCGGAAACCATGAGTAAGCAGAAGCTTTGCAAGTCCCAGTGGACGCGGATGGTACAGATAATCAATGGCAACCGCAGTGTCTCCGATCACCTCATGCGCCTTTTCCAGTGCCTTTTCACAGGCAGCAATTTCCTCTTCTACTGAAATCATTTTCTCCAGCTTTCCATAGCCCATTGCCTGGCAGAAATTTTCCAGCTGTGCTGTGATCTCTTTATAATCAAAGCTGCCCGGCAGATACAGGTATGGCCGTTTCAGACGCTCTGAAATCACTTCCGCACCATACTTAGATGGTGGATAAGAAGATACAAAAAGTTTTCCTTCGGAAAGTGCCAGATAGTCTTCCCAGCTTTTACATCCCGGCAGTTCCCGGAAGATTCCCTGATGTGCCCGGACGATTCGTTTCAAATCTGCATTTTTTTCCAGTGCGAAATCACTGCCGAGAAAACTCACGGCTTTCTCATCTGCTTTTCGCTTTGGAAGTGGTTCATAAATCGCCTTTCTCAGCTTCTGATCCGGTGTAGGTCCATGCTTCTGCATGATCGGATCCATATAACAGCGGATAAACGTAATCTTCGGGAACCTCTCCTCCAGTTCCTGATACACCCGTTCCAGATCGCATCCCAGAAAATGATGCAGACAGACGGTAAATAAAAGAACTGCTTTCGGTTTTTCTTCCAACTTATTCAGCACATCCGTCACGCCTTCGATGGTGATGTCCTCCAGATTTCCATTTAACAGATTCTCTTCTTTTACGATCACAAAGGAAAACCGGTCAGCCGCATTCATTTCCGCCGCTGTCAGCACCACACCTCGCATGCAGTTATCTGCACAGACATAGATCTGTCTTGCCTCCGGCATCAGCATTCCGGTATGTACGATGTTCCAGTTGCCGTGAACCGGCGAGTTAAATTCAAGTCCCTGTGCAAATGGAACCGGAAATGTGGCATCCTTAATGACTACTGCCGCGCCTTTTTCATCCACCGGATGTCCTACCCGTTTTAACATGGTCTCTCCTCTCCGCACACTGCAAGGATCTGATCTGCCAGCTTCCGGTATTCCTCTGCCATCTGAGAATCCGGTGCGTATTCCAGCAGAACCTTGCCGGCTTCTTCTGCTTCCATCACAAGTTCGCTCCGGTCAAGCCGTCCAATGATCTGCGTGTGAAAATCCTCTGCAAGCTCCCGCACCTTTTCTTCCTCTCTCGGAACCTCTCTTTTATTTAAAATAATACCGCCAAGGGAAGCATATCCCCGGTTCTTGAAATTCTCTACTGCCATTGCAATATTGGCTCCGGCATGGATCGCCATATTTTCACCGGATGTGATGATGAATACCTGATCCGCATAGCCTTTTCGCATGGGCATGGAAAAGCCACCGCAGACTACATCACCAAGTACATCATATAACACGATATCCGGCTGGTAGGTCTCATAAGCACCGGTTTCTTCCAGCTTCTCAAGGGCGGTGATAATCCCGCGTCCTGCACATCCAAGTCCCGGTGTCGGTCCACCTGCTTCTACACAGACCACACCTGCATAGCCAACCGTAACCATATCTTCCAGTTTTAGATTCTGTTGCTTCTGTTGGAACATTTCCAGTACGGTTGGAATCTCCTTTCCGTGTCGGAGCTGGATGGTCGAATCCGCCTTCGGATCACAGCCGATCTGCATGACCTTGTATCCTTTTTCGGCAAGTGCCACCGCAAGATTGGATACAGTTGTGGATTTTCCGATCCCGCCTTTTCCGTACACTGCTATCTTTTTCATTCCGCTTTTTCCTCCGCTTTCGTAATGACGTTCGAGTACGCCGTTTTTGTGGATACCCCATTCAGACGCCCGATCTTCCCTGACAAAGCACTGATCATATCTTGCGGTGCATCAATGGCGATGCTGATGATATTAATTCCCTTCTCCCGGTACGGAATTCCCATTCTTCCAATGATATACTCTCCTGCTTCATGCAGGTAATGGTTCAGTTCCTCAATCGCGGCAGGATTCTCCACAATAATTGAAATGACTGCTACTCTGGTGTCCATGAAAAGTCTCCTTTCTTTTTTGAAATATCACCGATTCCGCATTTCAGATTGTTTAGCAGATACGTGGCAGCAATTCTCCGCCCGGCTGTGGAAGAAGTGCCTGCGTTCCGATTTCTGTAGTCATGACTACTTTCCCCGGCTGCTCTGCAGTTACTTCTCCGATAATTGCCGCATTCTGTGAATACGGACATTTGTGCAGTACTTCTACAATCTTTTCTGCCTCTGCTTTTGGTGCCATAATGACCATTCTTCCTTCACATGCAAGGTAAAGTGGCTCCAGTCCAAGCATTCCGCAGACTCCCTTCACTTCCGGTGCAACCGGAACTTTTTCAGCATCCAGACGGATTCCAACATTACTCTGTCCCGCAATCTCATAAAGTACTGTTCCAACTCCACCTCTTGTCGCATCACGGATGACATGCAGATCATGTGTTGCATTTATCACTTCTTCTACAGTATGCCATAGTGGTGCACAGTCACTGGTCACATCCGCTTCGATTCCGAAGTCTTCTCTTGCAAGAAGGATCGTACAACCATGGCGTCCCACATCTCCGGTCACAATGATTGCGTCTCCCGGCTGTGCCAGTTCTCCTCCGACTTTTACGCCGTCCTCGATCTGTCCCAGTCCGGTTGTTGTGATAAATACACCGTCTACCTGTCCCTTTCCTGCTACCTTGGTATCTCCGGATACAATACGGACACCGGCTTCTTTTGCCGTTTTCTCCATTGCTGCTGCAATCTCTTCCAGTTTTTCCATCGGAAATCCTTCTTCAATTACAAATGCACAAGTCAGATAAAGTGGTTTTGCTCCCATACATGCAAGGTCATTAACTGTTCCACAGATGGAAAGCTTTCCGATATTTCCTCCTGGGAAGAATGCCGGAGATACAATAAATCCATCCGTAGATACTGCCATTTTTCCGACTGGTGGTGTAAGAACTGCCGCATCATCCGCAGTCAGATCCGGATTGGCAAAATGTGCTGCAAATACTTTATCGATCAGCTCTGAAGTCTGCTTTCCGCCGGCTCCGTGTGCCATAGTTACTGTCTGGTTGTCCATTTTATTTTCCATTTTTAACTTCCTTCTCTCCTAATCGTTTCCGTATATATGATACCGGATTGTTCCGGTGTTCCATTCTTTCGTTTCCCTGATACCGGATTGTTTCGCACTTACGTGCTCTCACAATCCTCAAAGCATTCGTAATCCGCTCATTTTTCTTCGTAAAATCGCTACTTACTCATATTTTGGCGGGGATAAAGGTCAGAAGTCTTCCTGCAAGCAAGCTTGCGTCGATGTTCCATTCCTTCGTTTCCCTGATACCGGATTGTTTCGCACTTTCGTGCTCTCACAATCCTCAAAACATTCGTAATTCGCTCATTTTTCTTCGCAAAATGGCTACTTACTCATGTTTTGGCGGGGATAAAGGTCAGAAGTCTTCCTGCAAGCAAGCTTGCGTCAGACTTCTGACTTTTATCCCCTGGTATCATACATATAGTAAGCCGAGCATGCGCCCTCGCCGGATACCATGCAGGCTCCTACCGGGTGCTGCGGTGTACATACCTTGCCAAACACCTTGCAGTCGGACGGTTTGCATTTTCCCTGCAGTACATCTCCGCAGCGGCATGCCGGATTTGCTTTTCCTTCGATCTTTGGCATATTGTATTTCTTTCTGGCATCGTATGCTTCCCATTCTTCTCTCAGCTGCATACCGGATCCCGGAATGATTCCAAGACCTCTCCACTCGCTGTCGCATCCTTCCATCAGTTCATTCACCAGCCTCTGTGCCTCACGGCTTCCTTCTCTGGTGACAACTCTCGGATAGCAGTTTACGAAGAACGGCTTTCCTTCCTGGAAGCGTACCAGTGCGACCGCAAGTGCTGTGAGCAGTTCTTTTGCCGTAAATCCTGCTACCACACCGCTGACTCCTTCTTTTACCAGTTCCTCACAAAGTTCGGTCCCCGTGATTGCATTGACGTGTCCCGGATATAAAAATACATCCGCACTGCCTTTGAGTGCCTCGTAGGCTCCCGGCATGGTCTTATTGGCAACCAGAAGAGAATAATTGGAAATTCCATCTTCCTTTGCCTGTTTAACCGAAAGGCATCCTGCAGGTGTCGTTGTCTCAAACCCAACGGATAAAAATGTCACCTGTTCTTCCGGATGATCTTTCGCATATTTTTCCGCATCTGCCGGTGAATAAACGATATGGATCTTTGCTCCTTTTTCTCTTGCTCCGGCAAGGCTCATCTGACTTCCCGGTACGCGGACCAGATCACCAAATGTACAGATCGTCACCTGCTTCTCCAACGCCAGATAAATTGCTTCATCAATAAAGCTGACCGGTGTTACGCAGACCGGGCATCCCGGTCCTGAGATCAGTTCTACCTGCTTTGGCAAAAGTTTTCGGATCCCCAGACGGAAAATTTCATGGGTATGGGTTCCGCATACTTCCATGATCCGCACTGCCGGTCCGTCATAATTTTCTATGATCTCTCTGGCTGTTCGTTTCTTTTGTTCTTCCATTACAGCAGTTCCTCCATAAGCTGACCGGTCTCGCTTTCATCTTCATCGGTGATCTTTGCGATCGCAACTCCGGCGTGGACCATGACGTAATCACCTGGTTCCAGATTCTCCAGGAGCTTGGATGAAACCTCTCTTTTTGCACCGCCTGCGTCAACGACGGCGGTTCCGTTACTGATTTTTACAACTTTTGCTGATAATCCAACACACATGTGGGTAATTCCTCCTTTTCCTCTTTTATTTGTAAGTTCTAATAGCTTTAGATTAACTTTGTTTAAAATTTTTTATGTCTGATTTTAATTTTCTAAATCTATAAAGTCTGGTTTTATTTTATCTCATGCTTCTGTAAATATGCCATTGCGTAGGCTGCCTGACCAAGTGACAATCCTCCGTCATTTGGTGGAATGAGGTGATGGTGCAGGGTGATGAGACCGTGCTTAACCAGACCTTCTTCTACCAGCCGTAGTAGTAAGCGGTTCTGGAAAACTCCACCGCTTAGGGCAACTTTCCGGATTCCGGTCTGATGACTTGCTGTGAGGGCTGCGGATATGATCTGTCTTGCAAGTTCCTGGTGGAACTCGTATGCAAGTTGTCCGGCATCTTCCCCGGCAAGACGTTTTTTTGCGAGGTTTTTGACTAATTCGCCGGTATTTAGAATCAGGCGGTCTTCTGCCGTTTCTGTAAATGGCTTAAGCATGAGGGGTTCGTATGGATGCTGCATTGTTTTTTCGTAAGCTTCTGCTGCGAACTCTAATGCCGTAGATGCTTCTCCCTCGAAAGTGGATTTTTTCCGGATTCCGAGGATAGCACTGACTCCATCAAAGAGACGGCCGGCACTGGTAGATTGAACAGCATTCAGGTGTCGTCCGGTCATTGTCACCAGTACTTTTGCCTCCGGTTCGGTGCAAAGCTCCAGTTTCTTCATCCATTCGACCGTTTTTTCTTTATCCTGCAATTCTTCATAGAGAAGAGAACCGGCAATTCGCCAGCCTTCTTTTGCAGAAAGATCTCCACCTACCTGCCAGAATGGCTTAATGCTGCCAAGTCTTTCAAATCCATCGTAATCACACCGAAGAATTTCTCCACCCCAGATGGTTCCATCCGTTCCATAGCCGGTTCCGTCAAAGGAAACTCCGATCACCGGATCTTCGCAGTCATTTTCTGCCATACAGGACAGAATATGTGCAAAATGGTGCTGTATCTTCAGAACCGGAAGTCCAAGTTCTTCCGCAACAACTGTCGCATTGTATTTCGGATGCAGATCGCATGCCACAACCTTTGGTTCTACCTCCAGAAGTGTTTCCATTCTGCCGATCGTTTCTTTTAAAGCTTCCACGGTGCGCAGATCTTCCAGATCTCCCACATAAGGGGATGGGTAAAATCTGCCGTCCACACCGATACAGAATGTATTTTTCAGTTCTCCTCCAGTGGCAAGTACCTGCCCTTTCCACGACATCTGAACCATGGTCGGAAGTGGCGCATAGCCTCTGGATCTGCGGATCATATATGGCTCGTTTTTATAAAAATCCATCACTGAATCATCGGCACGGATCCGGATTTTCCGGTTGTGGGAAAGCATACAGTCGCACAGACGGGAAAGCTCCTGAATCGCTTCTTTGTCCTCCCTGCAGATCGGTGCACCGGATGTATTTCCACTGGTCATAACCAAAAAAGACGGCATCCGGATTCCATCATCATAGGTAAAGAGAAGAAGCTGTACCGGTGCATACGGCAACATTACTCCAACCTTTGGATTACCAGGTGCAATACTTTCGCAAAGTGTTTCTTCACCATCTTCTTTTTTGTCCAGAAGCAGGATCGGTTTTTGATGTCCGGTCAGAATTTTTTCCTGTTCTTCACTAACCAAGCATTCTCTTTTCACAGATTTCAGATCTTTTGCCATAACTGCAAATGGTTTCGCCGGACGTTTTTTCAGTTCTCTGAGGCGCTTCACCGCCTCTTCATTAGTCGCATCGCAGCACAGGTGGAAACCTCCAATCCCCTTAATCGCCACAATTCCGCCTTCTGCAATGGTTCGTCTGGTGTAAATGATTGCGTCTCTTCCGCGTTCTTCTCTGCCGATCAGGTAAACCTCCGGACCACACTCGTTACAACAGACTGGCTGTGCATCGTATCTCCGGGTTGCCGGATCATAATATTCTTTTGCGCAATCCGGACACATCGGAAATTCTTTCATGCTGGTGCGCTCCCGGTCATACGGAAGGGCATCCAGGATCGTAAGTCTTGGTCCACAGCAGGTACAGTTGATAAATGGATGCAGATATCTACGGTTTTTCGGATCAAACATTTCTTCCTTGCATTCATCACAAATTGCAATATCCGGTGAGACAAAAATCTCACCTTTCGTCTTTTCACTTTCAATGATCGCAAACTCCGTAAAGTCTTCTGCTTCTTCTACCGGCTCAATATTCATTTTCAAAATTGCTGCCCGCTTCGGCGGCTTATTCTCAATATCCGAGATAAATCCATCCACTGCCGCTTCCGGTCCCTGCGCAAAGATTTCCACATACGGACCTTTATTGGACACGCTGCCCCGGATCTGATGCGTAGCCGCATGCCTGCTCACAGTCGGACGAAATCCTACGCCTTGCACGATCCCATAGACGCGGATCTGTTTTGTCACTTCATTTTTCATCTATTCACACAGTCTCCCTGACACTGCAAAATGTCTTGTATTTACGAAGATTCCCTGAAAATCCGGAACCATTTTTTCCATACATGCATCTGCGAAAATGATATCAAATCCACCATTTTTCACAAGATCGATATAATCATCTTCCTCACGCAACGACACATCCTGCGGACAGGCAAGCTCTTTTTTCCTCATAAACCAGGTTGCTGTCTGCACCTCTGCCAAATTCTCTCTTTTAAGAATTTCCTGCCGGATTGCTTCCGCCATCACCTGCTGGTGTACCACAAGGATCTTCTTTCCCTGATAGTCCAGATTCGGAACCAACTCACCTGCTGCCGGATAACCGATCTCATACGGCGTACCAAAGGTCTTTTCCAAATATTTGGCTGCTTCCAGTGCTGCCGCAGATACAACAATATTTTTGCCAGCTTCCGATGCCCTTTCTACTGCCTCAAGCCCATCGCCCATTCCATAGCAAATGGCTTCTTTTCCTTCTTTTTTCAGTTCCTCTCTTACTTTATCTGCTGCTTTCAGATCGCTTACATCCTGTGGCGTCATTCCAAGGATACCGACTTTTTCTTTGCATACCTCATATTTTTCCTTTGCAAATGCAGTAAATAATGCAAGATACGCTTTTTCTTCCCCTTTATCGTAAAGCTCCATTCCGTCGGTATCAATGGCAAGAATCGGAAGGTCGGTCTTTTTTTCACACATTCTTTTCAGTGCCTGGTAATCCGTTCCGATCACAGCCGGAACCGGAGTGCCGACAATCGCCGCAAAATTCGCATCAATCTTATCAGCTGCATCGACCAGCTTTGCGACCAGACGGTCATCTCTTCCAAGGATTGCATCCATATCACGAAGTCCTGCGCTGAATACTGCACTTTTCCGTTCAAACCATCTCGGCTCATCAAAACCGCAGACATTTCCTGTGCATCCTCCCGCGTCGCAGATGACGATGATTCCGCCAAGTTCATATAACACAGACACTGCACCCGACTGATCCGGTGCAAATGGTGTCAGATATTTTCTAAGTCCTCTCATGCTACACCTCCAAAAGGGTTTCAAACAACCGTGTCACACCTGCATAACCATAAGGCTGTCTGTCCTGATTCCAGATCACATTCGGCTGATCCGGATGATAGTATCCCGCATCCTTTCCAATGGTCATATTCACGCCGCTCTTTTCCGGATCGTAGTACAGCATGGTCGGTTCCATATTGGAAAATACCTTCGTCTCCGGGCTGAGCCGGGATAACTGGTTCAGGTAAATAAAGTTCTCTGCTGTCAGTGTTCCATAGATTTCCGGCACCTTAAATCCATATTTGATCATCGCAAGTGCCATTTCAAATGGATCTCCGTTCATGCATTCCCCAATCGCAAAGCTTGCCTCCGGCCGTTTCTCTTTGAATTTCGCCACGGTTTCTTCCGCTTTTTCACGATAAACTTCATCAGAAAATGTCACCCCAAGCACTTTCCCAAATGCCTGATACTGGCTGGCGATCTTGTCTGTCTGGTAGAGTCTCCTGAGTTCAATAAACGGAATCTGCAGACGGTTATGAAAATCCTCTGCCGCAAATCTGGCTTCCGGGTGAAGTACCAGATTAAAATTTGCCTCAGACATGGTCTGATATTCCTCATAGTCCTTGCATCTGGAGATTTCATGGATGGTCTTAACTCCTGCGCTGTGCAAAAGATCATACAGCTCACACTCATCGATCAGCGGCGAGAAAAATCCAAGCAGGTTCACCACATTTCCTTTTTTCTTCTTTGGCTCCAGAAGGGAATATAAAGACTGACGTACATGTACCATCGGCGGCTTTCTTCCTTCTCTTGTCAGCGCGTACATGTAGCATGGTCGAACCGGAAGTCCGGCTCTTTCTTCCGCTTTTCTGCACACACGCTCCATGTCCGTCCCAAGAAGAGCATCTACACAGGTAATACAGATCATCACAACGGACGGTCTCTTTTCACAGCAATTGCAGATTTCTTCTACTGCCTTCGGAATCTTTTTCAAATGACGTCCCGTTACGATATCGGTCTCGTCCATCATCAGATAGAAAAAACGGTTATCATATTCCCTCATGGAACTGATAAGCGAAGTATTTCGTCCACAGCAGCCCGGTGCCACGATCAGCATGATCGAATCCGGCACAGCAAGTCCCGCTCTTTTTACTCCGAATCCTTCTGCTCCCGGTGAGTTAAATGCAAGCGTTGCCGGTGAGCTGTAGATCAGGTGTGTATTCGACCGGAGCTGTGCCGGAATCGCATCTCTTCCCAGTTTATTTAATTCTTTTACGGTACAATAATATGCTTCTTTTGCCATACCTTCTATTCCTCACTCTTCAGTAATAACTCTGCCAGATCAAAAAATTTCTTACTGATCGCGGAATCTTTGTCCCCTTCGATCACCGTCATTCCCTGATCCTCATAGCGGATGATCTCATCACTTCTCGGGATTTCCCCGACGATCGGGATCCCGCTTTTTTCGGAAAATGCCTGTACTTTTTCCGTCTCATTTTCCACATTCCTGTGGTTCAGTACAATACCGAATACTCTGGCATAGCTTCTGTCCTCAAAATTCCTCACCGCACTTGAAATATTATTTGCTGCATAAAGTGCCATCTTTTCTCCGGAAGTTACGATCAGAACCTTTTCGGCGTACCCTTCCCGAATCGGTGCTGCAAAGCCACCGCATACCACGTCACCAAGAACGTCATAAAGTACAACATCCGGCTTATATGTTTCAAATAACTGCAAATCTTCTAACAGCTGGAATGTGGCAATAATCCCGCGCCCCGCGCATCCAAGTCCCGGTGTCGGTCCACCTGTTTCAATGCAGAGCACACCACCATAGCCTTCTTTTGCAATATCTGAAAGCTCCTCCGGTTCTTCATCCTCTTCTCTCATATAATTCATCACCGGTCTGAGCGGCTCGCCGCCAAGCAGATTGATCGTAGAATCTGCTTTCGGATCACATCCAATCTGGATTACTTTCTTTCCCATCGCCGCAAATGCTGCCGCCAGGTTGGACGTAATCGTAGACTTTCCAATACCGCCCTTTCCATAAATTGCAACCTTTAACATAATCCTTTTTCCTTTCTATAACCAAGCAGACAATTTATCGTATACACAAAAAACCCGTCTCCCAAAACGGTAGACGAGTCCCACTATACATCTTCGTATATCACCAACTGTTTCCCGCTCGGATCTACCTTGCCGTCAAAGTCTCTTGTATAAAATTATCTCCATTCAGCATTCAGATAGGAATCTTCCACTCCGTCTGCATCATTATTTTTAATTATATCTCCACGCCTATAGGTCAGTCAATTCTAACTATGTTTTATCATGGTATTTTTCTATATTTTTTCAGAACTTTTCTATGAATAACTGGTCAAATTCCCCATAAAATCTTGTAACAAACTTTATTGCAGCGTATACTACACCTATAAAACAAAATTTTGAGGAGCCCATATGATAAAAAAATTTTCACTACACTGTATAGAAAAAGTTTTATTCTTCATCGGCATTTTTCTGCTTACCAGCGAAATCCTGAAACAATTACTCCTGACCTTCGTCATGAATAATGGGCACTACAACCTGTGGTACTTCCCATTCCAGCTCTGCAGCCTCCCGATGTATCTGCTGGTTCTCTACCCATTTTTTCACACAGAACCTGCCAGAAATACCATCCTCGGCTTCCTTTCCACCTATAATCTTCTCGGTGGAATTGCCGTTTTTTTCGATACCAGTGGAATGCATTATCCGCTTCTGATCCTGACAGTTCACTCCTATCTCTGGCATATTTTACTAATTGTCACAGGAATCCTGTCCGGTATATTTCTGGTACAGAAATCTGTACCAATGACTCCTCTTTCCTGTTCAAAAAATATTAAAAGACAGCCGACTGACGCTTCTTCACGCCGTCTGCTGCCTTCTTTTTCCCGCATCACTTTGCTCTATATTCTGTTTGCTCTCATCGCAGAATATCTGAACCACATTCTGGATCCCTTTGGTGAAATTAATCTTTTCTACATTAATCCAGATTACCGGATGGAACAGATTTTCTTTTTGAAAATCGGTGAACTCTACGGAAATAATTCTGCAATTCTGGTCTATATCCTTGCGACTATATCAGGGGCTGGGATTTTGTATGGAGCCTGGAATCTCATGATCCGTTTTTATTCTTCTCATTGACATTGCTTTTGGGAAATTTCTGCTCCCTTGCTCACATACTCTGCCCCCACCTTCAAACTAAAACGCCCGGATCTTATCCTCCTCATCATCCGTCGTATCTTCAATCTTCCGTATCACAAGCTCATACGAATAATCATCGCTAACCTTCACCTTCACAGTCTCTCCTGCTTTATGCCCGAAGATTGCCTTTCCGATCGGAGATTCGGTACTGATATAATTATGAATTGAATTTCCACGAATCGAAGTAACCAGCTTATAGGTTTCTTCCTCGTCATCCTCCGGAAAATATACGGTCACACGATTATTGATTCCGGCAACACCTTCTTCGGAAGTATCGGATACAATCTCCGCATTTTTCAGCATTCTTTCCAAATACCGGATCCGGCTTTCATTCTGGTTCTTATATTTTTTTGCTGCATGGTATTCAAAGTTCTCACTTAAGTCTCCCTGCGCACGCGCTTCCTTGACCGCTTCAATGGCTTCCTTACGGATCACATGCTTGCGATGTTGGATTTCCTCTTCAATTTTCTTTACATCACTTTCTGTAAGCTGCTCACGCATCTTTCCATCCTTCTTTCTGTAAAATAATTTCCATCAAAATATGCATCCACTGATGCACCTAACACAAAGCACCTCAATTGTAGCCAATCGAAGTGCTTCGTAAAATTTTCCAATATCCCTAAAAGAAGATTCTCCGGATATCATTATACATCACAAATACCATCAGGCAAAGAAGAAGTGCCATTCCTGCCAGATGTACATACCCTTCTTTTTCCGGAGGCACCCGCTTTCCGCGGATCACTTCCACGATCAGAAATACCAGACGGCCTCCATCCAGTGCCGGAAGAGGAAGTAAATTCATCACTCCAAGGTTCGCTGAAAGCAGGATCGTCATCTGCAGAAGATTCAGGAAAATCAGCAGTGCTCCACCAGATTTGCTTTCCTTATACGTGGTATCCACCGCGCTCACAACGCCCACCGGTCCAGATAACTGATCCACTCCGATCCGTCCTGTCACAAGCTGTTTCAAACTGTCAATCGTCAAATTGATCCAGTATTTAACATTATACGCACTGTATGCGGCAGTCTCAAATACATTGGTCTTAACATAATTGCTGCTCGTAATTCCAATCAGATAATATCCACTGTCATTCTTCTCCGGGGTAACGGAAACCGTATTCTTTTCGCCATTTCTTTTGTATACAATCTTCATCGTCTGTCCCTGATGAAACTGATTGTAAGTAGAAATATCCTTGAAAATATGGATGTTCTTATCATTGATCTTTACAATCTCATCCCCTGCCTGAAGCCCTGCCTCAGCTGCAGGCGTTCCTGCATTTACTGTTCCTATGACCGGTTTGTCTACACCGACAAAGCAAATAATAATGAATGCACCAATAAAGGCAAGAATAAAATTAAATACCGGACCTGCGGCAATGACCGAGATCCTGCGCCACGGCGATTTGCTGTTGAAGCTTCCCTCTGACAGATCCTCTTTCTCATCTTCCCCCATCACACACGCACCGCCGATCGGCAGTATTTTCAGACAGTAGTCTGTATTTCCGATCTTTTTGTGTGCCAGTGTCGGCCCCATTCCGATCCAGAATTCATACACATTGATTCCATTAATCCTCGCCAGAAGAAAATGTCCCAGTTCATGGAAAAATACGATGAATCCAAAAAGTAAAATCGCCAGTACGATTCCCATTTGCTACCTCCTGCTTCTGATTCTGTCATACGTTTCCTGCTCTGTGTCCAGAATCTGTTCCACAGTCGGATTCGCAATTGTCTTATGTGCTTTCATGCAGTCTTCGATAATCTCTGTAATTTCCAGATATTTAATCTCCCGGTTCAGGAACTGGCTGACTGCAAGTTCATTTGCTGCGTTAAATACCGTTGGAAGTGTTCCACCGCATCGCCCTGCCTCGTAAGCAAGTGCAAGCCCGTAGAAGGTATCCATATCCGGCTTTTCAAAATCAAGGTGTCCGATACTCCAGAAATCCACACGTTCTCCCGGAAGAAATCTTCTTTCCGGATAATAAAGTGCATACTGGATCGGCAGCTTCATATCCGGAGTACCAAGCTGTGCGATCACGGCTCCGTCCACATACTCTACCATAGAATGGATCACACTCTGCGGCTGTACAACCACCTGCACATCATCAATATCCACATCAAAAAGCCATCTGGCTTCCATCACTTCCAGTCCTTTATTGACCATGGTCGAAGAATCGATCGTAATCTTACGTCCCATCGCCCAGTTCGGATGCTTTAAAGCATCTTCCACACGGATATTCAGAAGATCCTCCTGCTTCTTTCCACGGAACGGGCCACCGGATGCCGTAAGCAGGATCTTCTTCAATTCATTCTTTCCATGGCTTCCCTGCAGAGACTGGAAAATGGCACTGTGTTCACTGTCCACCGGAAGGATCTTCACACCACATTCCTTTGCAAGCGGCATAATGATATGCCCTGCCGTAACCAGTGTCTCTTTATTTGCAAGGGCAATATCCTTTCCGGCTTTGATCGCTGCAATTGTCGGACGGATGCCGATCATACCCACGATCGCCGTTACAAGGATCTCACTTTCCTCCATCGTGGCAATCTCCAGAAGTCCATCCATTCCGGAAACAACCTTTACATCCAGATCCCGGATCCGGCTTTTCAGTTCCTTTGCCTTCTCTTCTGTCCACATTGCCACAAGTTTTGGCTGGAATTCCCGGATCTGTTTTTCCAGAAGATCCACATTTGTCCCTGCCGCAAGCCCTGTCACTTCGATATCTTTGTTCTCACGGATCACCTCAAGTGTCTGGGTTCCTATCGAACCTGTTGAACCTAATATTGCTATTTTTTTCATTTGATACCTCCTGTCAGATTACATCAGTGCAACTGCCAGATAATAAATCACCGGAGCCGTGAAGATCACACTGTCGAAACGGTCCAGGATTCCACCGTGTCCCGGAATCAGTTTTCCGTAATCCTTGATCTCATGATTTCTCTTGATCGCAGATGCTGCAAGATCCCCGATCATGGAAATGATTCCACCAACAAAACAGATCAGCGCATATTCGCCGACTCCTGCCGAAGCACCACCCCATTTATTGATCGCAAGAGCGTAAAGTGCGCCGAGAAGTGCTGCGCCTGCAAGTCCACCGATTCCGCCCTCTATGGATTTCTTCGGGCTGAGCTTCGGTGCCATCTTATGCTTTCCGATCAGTACACCCACACAGTACGCACAGGTATCACATCCCCAAGAACATAAAAATACAAGTCCCACGAGGAAAAGTCCGTCTTTCAACAGACGTGTCTGATAAATATAGGATAACATAATCGCCACATAAAATACGCCAAAGTACGCAGTCATTACCTGTTCAGACACATATTTCGGAAAGGCAAATACATAAACTGCCATTACAAGGATCAGCAAAATGATTGCAAACATCATCAGATCTTCTTTTTTCTGTGCACGGATCAAAAAATAATAAGCAACTACACCTATATAGCCTACGATTCCGAGTGGTGCTTTCTCAATCTTTACAACCTTGTAAAGCTCGGAAACTCCGATCAGACTGATGATCAGAAGTGTTGCAAACAATACATCCCCGCCAAGGAAGATCGTTGCAAATGCAATGATAACCAGTACAATTCCGCTGAGTAATCTTGTCTTAAACATTTTCTTCGTCCTCCTTGATTCCGCCGTATCTTCTGTCTCTGCTATTATATTGCTCAATTGCTTTTTCTAATTCTTCTTTTGAAAAATCCGGCCACGGAACATCTGTAAAATAAAATTCTGTATAAGCAAGCTGCCATAACAAATAATTGGAAAGTCTGAGTTCTCCGCTGGTACGGATCAGAAGATCCGGATCCGGAATCCCATGTGTATCCAGATATCCTTCAAACAGTTCTTCTGTAATCTCTTCCGGTGCAAATCTGCCATCTGCACAGTCTTTTGTCATTTTTCGCATGGCACGGATCATCTCATCTCTGCTTCCATAATTGATCGCAATCTGGAAATTCAGTCCGTCATTATTTTTTGATGCCTCTTCCAGTTCCTTAATTCTGGTACGGATATCTTCATCCAGACCTGTCTTATCTCCGATCACACGGACACGCATCCGGTTCTTTTCCGCCGTCTTCAGACAGGTTTTCATATAGTTACGAAGAAGCTTCATCAGTGCATCCACTTCACTCTTCGGTCGACTCCAGTTCTCTGTGGAAAACGCATAGACCGTCAGATATTTGACACCCATCTTATAAGCAGCCTCACAGATCTTTTCCACATTCTTGCTGCCCTGCGCATGCCCGTAGTTTCTCGGCATTCCCTTTGCTTTCGCCCATCGTCCGTTACCGTCAAGGATAATGGCTATATGCTGCGGTACATTCATCTTTTAACCCTCTCTTGATTGATACTAAATTTGCTGATATAAAAAAGGAAAAGAGGCGCCAAACATCTCGCCGCCCCTTATCTTTCCTTCTTATACTGTCATAACTTCTTTTGACTTTGCATCGACTGCTGCATCAACTTCCTTGATGTATTTGTCAGTCAGCTTCTGAATCTGATCTTCAAGATCCTGAATTTCATCCTCTGAAACGTCTGTGCCTTTCAGCTTCTTGAATGCATCATTTCCATCACGGCGGATGTTACGGACTGCAACCTTGGATGCTTCTCCTTTTTTCTTAACATCTTTCACCAGTTCTTTTCTTCGTTCCTCTGTCAGTTCCGGGAATACCAGACGGATAACAGTACCATCGTTTGTTGGATTGATTCCGATATCAGACATCAGGATTGCTTTCTCAATATCTTTGATGATCTTCTTTTCCCATGGCTGAATCTGAATCATACGTGCTTCCGGAACAGAAATGTTCGCTACCTGCTGGATTGGTGTCGGTGTTCCATAATATTCTACCGTTAATTTGTTCAGAATATTCGGGTTTGCACGTCCTGCACGGATAGAAGCAAGCTCTGTATCCAGTGCATGGATGGTTTTCTGCATCTTTTCATCGTATATTTTTAATTTTTCGTTCATATGTTATCCTCCCTTAATGGGTGCTGCTTATACAGTCACCTTTGTTCCGTTGAAATTACCGCTCATTGTCTCTACGATACTGTTCTCTTCGTTCAGTCCGAATACCAGCATCGGCATCTTATTCTCAAGGCACATGATCGATGCGGTCAGATCTACTGCCATAAGCTTCTTATCGATGATTTCCTGAATAGAAATCTCATCATACTTCTTCGCTTCCGGATTCACCTTCGGATCGCTGTCATAGATTCCGTCAATTGCTTTTGCAAGAAGCATTGCATCTGCTTCAATCTCAATTGCACGGAGAACAGCTCCTGTATCTGTTGAAAAATACGGATGTCCTGTGCCACCTGCGAAAAAGATTACTTTTCCTTCGTTCAGTGCTTCCACTGCTGCATCTTTTGAAAACAGGGAAGTGAATGCTCCACAGACAAATGGAGTGAAAACCTCTGTCTTCATGCCTACATGTCTGAAAATATCGGATACATAGATGCAGTTCATCACCGTTGCAAGCATTCCAATCTGGTCAGCTTTGGTACGGTCGATCGTCTCACTGGTTCTTCCTCTCCAGAAATTACCGCCTCCGGTTACGATTGCAACCTGGATTCCCTGATCTACGATCTGCTTTACCTGCTTTGCAACGCCAATGCATGTTGCCTCATCAAAACCTGTCTTTTTGTCTCCTGCAAGTGCTTCTCCGCTTAATTTTAAAAGAACTCTTTTCATCTGTCTTTGCTCCTGTCTCTTGGTTTTTAAGATACTTTCGCATACCTGGATTTAGTATAGCATACCTGGGTTTAAAATGGAAGTTCTAAGTTTATTACATTGAGGGTGGGTAGCGCAAAATTTTGTAGAATTGGAGGAATTGACGCAGAATGTGCAAATGATTGGAACTATGCTTCTTTATTTTCTGGCTTTCCTGGCAACTGGGCGAGGATGATGGCACTGAACATCAGAATGCATCCTGCTATTTCTCGGATACTTAGTTTCTGACCTAATATCACCCAGCCTCCGAGGACAGAGAATACGGACTCCAGACTGAGGATCAGGGATGCCACGGTTGGATCGGCATCTTTTTGTGCCACGATCTGGAGGGTATAGGCTACACCACTTGAGAGAACTCCGGCATAAAGTACCGGTACTGCTGCTGCGAAAATATCTGACAGCCGTGGTGTTTCAAATAAAAACATTGGAATTGCCGACAAAACTCCGGTTATAAAGAACTGGGTGCAGGCGATCCGCACACCGTCTGCTTTTGGTGAAAAATAATCGATCACCAGAATGTGGATGGTAAATACAACCGCACATAGCAGTACCAGAATGTCTCCTTTTGCAAGTACCAGCTTATCGGTAATACACAGCAAATACAAGCCTGCGACAGAAATTGCCACGCTTATCCAGATTCTCACTCCGGCTTTCTTTTTCAGAAAAATTCCAAAGATCGGCACAAGCACGATATAAAGTGCTGTAATAAATCCGGCTTTTCCTACCGTTGTGTACTGTATTCCGATCTGCTGCAGGTTACTTGCCACACAAAGTGCCAGTCCACAACAGATTCCACCCAGGATGACATTCTTTTTTTCTTCTTTCCTATCTGTTTTTTTCTGTCTTTCTGCTCCGTCATTTTTCGCACGCCATTTGTCCAGGAAACAGATACATGGAATCAGAAAAATCCCACCAATCAAAGAGCGTACACAGGTAAATGTAAAGGGCCCGATATAATCCATCCCCACGCTCTGTGCTACAAAAGCTGTTCCCCAGATAAATGCGGTCAAAAAGAGCATCAGTGTATTCTTTCCTGTCATTTTCTTCATCGAGCCGTCTCCTATTTGCCAAGTTCGTGAAGATATAATTTTGCTTCTGTTTCAATGAAGATCGTTCCGGCTCCGTTTACACTGAAGAATTCGATCAGAAGAACGTGACGGATTCTTCCGTCCAGAATATGTACACGGTTGACACCATTTTTTGATGCCTGAAGACCATAGCCGATGATCTCGTCAAATTCTTTCGGGAAATTACGTTCTTTGCGCAGTTTTTCTACTTCCGGAACGGTAATCTTATAATAAATATCTTTTCTCTCTTCGTCTTTGTAGATTCCAGGATATTTTGACAGATAAACCAGCTTGTCCGCCTGCATCTTCTCTGCAATCTCAAGTGCAGTCTCTCTTGGATCAATATATTCGCTTTCGTTGTCGATATCATTTGGCACGATGACCGGAATATAATCATTGTCCAGCATCAGACCAATCGTCTCTGTATCCACGCCGCAGATACCGATTGCCTTAACTCCACAGAGTTCAAGGAGCTTGGCAATCCGCTTATTTTCACGGAATTTGTCCAGTCCCATACGGGTAGCATGTACCACGATCGGACGCATACCAACGCTCTTTAAAAGAACGATATCCTGCATCAGTCTCTGCTCTTCCACTCCGCTGAGCCACTCGGCACATCCGTACTCGATAACTACTGTCTTCTGATTAAAGTCTCTGATATATGGTAATGCATCTATCAGGATTGAAGCTTTATGCTCCACAAGTTCTAATTCTTTATCCATGATTACACCTCATTTTTTGTTTTATCTAAAACAGTATAGCATAGAATGATCTCTATTTGAAGAACCCATTTTTCAAAAAAAACAGGAAGTGGCAAATGTTCTGTAAAATCACCCTTTTTCGCTGCTACCACCATTTTTTTCACATCCATTATACCCGGAAGAACCGGTTCCTTGCATCAGCAAAGTACCGGTTCCTCTGTCTCATTTATTTGATTCGTGATATAGGCTTCCATTCCGCTCTCCGGAATCCCAAGTGCTATGGATAGCTCCGAATACAGGTTGCCTTCTGCCATCCTCAGATAACGTTCGTCAGTCGCCGTGATCTTCTTTCCCTGCTTCAGGCGGGACATCTTCCGCTGATAAAGGGTTTTGATGATCCGCACCCATTCTGCACATTTGCAGCTTTTCATGCATTCCTTGTACTTTTCCTCTCTCTGCTTCTCGCTTCCGATCCAGAGTCCTTCGATCTGTGGAATCTCACGGATCAATTCTTCTGCTTCTTCTTTGGAAATGACTTTTCTCATGACAATCTTCTCATTGTCTACCGGTGTAAATACTTTTCCATGCTTTTCACGTACCGGTCGCAGAATATAATACAGTTTGTCCTTCGGCACTCCATTCATTTTCAGCGTCGTAATTTCAGTCACTTCACAAATTCCTGTCCGGCCATAAACAATCAAATCTCCTACTTCGTACATTCTCTTCCTTCTTTCTTAAACTTGCCGAATCTCTACTTCTTTATTTTATCAGAAAATTAGTTTAAATTCTAATGTTTTTCAGATTTTTGTGAATCTTAGTCAAAGCTAACGCCTGTGGTTTTATGCAATTTTACTAGAAAATAGGGGGATTTTGTCGCAAGATGCGTCCCAAAAAGAGTCCTGCCCCATTCTTTTTGGGACTTAGACACTCGACTAAAATTTACTCTTTTTCCACAGTACGAGAAATTGATAAAATCGGGGAAGGGGCGCTTGACCGTTGTTCCAGGTGGAAGGTGTTTCTTGAAGATACGCTTTATTCATATGGGCACTCTTTCAATAAACATTCAACCGCCATCCGGTATTCCCGGATGGTCTGGCTTTTGCGGGTTTGCGTCAGATATTCTTCGCTGTTTTTAAAGTTTTTTCCAAGATACCACCAGAGTTCTTTCATTTTGACTACTGCGTTTTTTTCTTCTGGAGATTTTTCGATATAGGCATCAAGAAGATGATCGCAGAATGTAGCAATCTTCTTGGTGTCAAATGTAGATTTCCCTTTTATCACTGCCGGAAGAAATGGGTTCATCAGAATTCCTCTTCCGAGCATGATGCATTCTGCTTCGGGAAATTTCTCCTGGAAAATTTTGTAGTCTTCCGCACAAAAAATGTCTCCATTATAGACCAGAGGATTTTTGCTGTTCCGGCAGGCGTAGGCAAAAGTGGTCCAGTCGGGTTTGTTTTTGTAGTAATCCTGCTGGACTCTTGGGTGAAGGATCAGTTCTTCCAGAGGATATTGGTTATAGATATCCAGAAGCTCTTCGAACTCTTCCTGATCATATTTACCGCTTCTTGTTTTGATAGAGATTTTCATATCGAGTTGATTGAAAACTTCGGCAAGGAAACGATTCAGTTCATCGGGATAAAACAAAAAACCGGATCCCCTTTTCCGGTTGACGACTGTTTTGGAGGGGCAGCCGAGATTCAGATTGACTTCTTCATATCCGAATTCTTTCAACTGCCGGGCCAGGCGGATGAAATCCTCGGCGCGGTTGGTCAGGATCTGCGGAACGGTATACATGCCCTCATTATTTTCCGGAAGGATCTCATTCCATTCCTGTCTGCTGAATTTGCCTTTCGGGTTTGGATTTAAAAATGGTGTAAAATATTTATCCATTGGTTCAAAAAAGGTGTGATACGCCCTGCGGTATACCTCACCTGTAATGCCCTCCATTGGCGCCAGATAGATTTTCATGACCTGTCTACCTCCGTCACATAAAGTGTTTCTTTGTCTACCCGGAAATGAATTTCCATTCCCGCGTAAGACATGCCGTAAATCCGGACTGGATCCTTTTGATAAGAAGGTCTCGGATCCTGCTCCAGGATCTGAATCAGTGCTGCTCTTTTTTCAGCCGGAATCTGTTCCAAATACATTTCCGGGAAATTCACATCCAATTTATAATCTTTCTTTTCTTCCGCGAAACCGCCTTTTGCCTCCGGGTGGCTATCCACGTATGGAAGGTAGGGCTTGATATCGTAGATCGGCGTCATATCCAAAAGATCCGCACCTTCCACGATCAGCACCGGGCCTTCTTTTTCCCGGAATTCCACCCCAATAAGCTTTACGGAAGAAAGTCCGATCGGATTCGGGCGAAATGGAGAACGGGTGGCAAAAACTCCCACCCGTCTGTTACCACCAAGCCGCGGTGGACGTACTGTCGGGCTCCAGGTATCCCGGATAGATTCCGAAAATTCCCAGATCAGCCACAGATAATCATACGCCTCGATTTCCCGCAGTGCATCCGCATTCTGATATTCCGGCAGAAAATGGATTTCTGCCCGGGTATCCGCAAGATTACTCTGTCGCGGAATCCCGAATTTCTCCACAAAATCAGATCTTATATACGCGATCTGCTTTATTTGCATTGTTCTTTTTCTCCATCAACAAACATCATCACAAAAGCAACTGCCAAAATTGCAGAAGCGATCAGAAGTGCCTTTTCAGCAAACATTTCCACACAGGCATTTCCGATAACTGCACCGATCACAAAGAAGAAGATGATTCCATAGTACAAAAGTCCTTTCTTGATATACTCTTTATCCTTCGTGTTCGCATAACTGCACATATGCTGGGTCGCACTTCGTAAGTTTCCGATGCACATGGTGGTTGCAATTCCGTTTCCATGGATTTTGCGGAAGCTTTCCACCTGAATCCCACACGCAAGGGACGTGAGTGCATTCGCCACCAGATTAAAATCCTGTGGGATAAAGCTGACACTCAGCAGGATCACTGCCTCACAGAATACCGAAATCTGTCTCCAGTGCAGAAGTGTCAGATCTTTCGTCCGTATTTTCACCAGATCCGCAAGGGCGATTCCAATGGCAAATGCCAGCACCGGAACCAGATAGTGGAGTGCCATATGCCAGTTTCTCTCTGAAATATTGATTCCAAGAAGCAGAATATTTCCGGTTTGTGCATTGGCAAATACTTTTCCTCTGCACATATAGGAATAAGCATCCATAAATCCACCGGCAATCGCAAGGATCACACCAAGTTTAATTGATTCTGACATCTGTTTTGAAAATTTCAAGTTACTCATCCTCTCTGTCGTATGCTTTGATGTATACAAAATTCTCATTGTTTCGTTCTGTATGATAATCCAAATTCAGTGCCGCGTCAAGAAAATCCTTACCACCGGACTCCACTGCCTTCACCGTCATGCCAAGTGCCGCTTCCACGTCCTGCACCGTCAGATCATCCAGAAAGACCTCTTCTCCACTTCGCAGCATATTGATCGGAATCTGCAGAGTATCTCCCAGATCCTCTCCTGCTTCTTTTCTCTCTTTTAACTGTGCCACCAGATCCTGTCCGGTAATCAGACCGGATACGGTGATCGTCTCACCAAAGAAATCATTACGGATGCAGGCAACCGTGATCTTTACTTTTGGAAATGCTTCCGTGATCCTGTCTGCAAATTCCTGAATTGTCGGATACGCAAGCTTTGCAGTCGCAATGGTAAATGTCCGTGCGATCCCTTCTTTTAACTTTGGATATTCTTCACTTTCCCGAAGCTCTTCAAAGGCATGGTAAAATTCATCCCGTAGAAGCCGCATCATGCCAACACCATTTTCCAGCTGGATATATCCGTCATAACGTCCTTCCTCTGGGAAATCCCGCTCTGCAAGGATATACCACTCGTCACTTGCATGGATAAAATGAAGTCCAAACTCGTCATACGCCTTCTTCTGATAGCTCTCGATCAGATCAATGACCTCTTCCGCTTCTTCTTTATCAAAAAGCTCCAGTGGATAAAGTCCCTCCCTGTACTTGGAAAGTCCTGCCGGAACCACTGACACACTCCGCATAAACGGCAGATACTTCATCAGATCTTCGATAGAACGCTTCAGCTCATCCTTATCATTAACTCCCTTGCACAGTACGATCTGCCCATTCATCTCCACATGTCCGGCATACAGATCATCCAGGAATTTCAGCTTTTCTCCGGCGAAACGATTGTGGAGCATCTTGCAGCGCAGCTCCGGGTTCGTTGTCTGCACAGAAATATTGATCGGCGCAAGCTGCATCTCGATAATACGGTCCACATCTTTCTGCTTCATATTTGTCAGGGTAATATAATTGCCCTGCAGGAAAGACAGACGGGAATCATCATCTTTAAAATACAAGGTCTCACGCATTCCCGGCGGCATCTGGTCGATAAAACAGAAAATACACTTGTTGCTGCAGGAACGGTAGTCGCTCATCAGACCATTTTCAAATTCTACGCCAAGGTCATCATCATACTCTTTCTCGATCTCCAGAAGCCATTCTTCCCCGTCCAGCTTGCGGATCAGCACTTCTACATACTCATCCTTGATCATGTAACGATAATCAAAAACGTCCTCTATTTTCTGGTTGTTTATTCGTAGAAGGACATCTCCCGGCTCGATCTCCATCGCCTCGGCAATTGAATCCGGGTAAACCTCACGGATCAGATGTCCCTGATACTCATTTTTCTTACTCAAATTATATTCCTCCCCAAATTCGGAATCGGAAACAAAACCTTTTCCAGGCTAGCTTCCTCTTTCATGTAATCCTCATATTTTTATCATAAACGACTTTTTCTGCAATGATTACATACTTTTTCATCATACCATAAAACTGAAAATTTCGGTAGGGATAAAATTCAGAAGCCTGAAACAGAAGCCTGAAACAAAAATTCACCCATAAATTCAAACGATACCTTCCATTCTCCAGCAAAACACCGGGGAACGAAACCTTTTACGGTCCCATTCCCCGGTGTCCGGTTTGTATATATGGTTATCTATATACAATTTCCATATGCTTCAAAATAAAATATTCTATTTCTGATACCGCATGTTACAAGAAAGGCTTGCGGTCTTTTATTAGAAACGGCTAAATCAAGTTCCTCCTGTTCTTACGCGTATAAGTATTGTCGACTTCTATATAGTAGCATATCTGCGGTGTACTTTCCTAGTGGTAAAAAGGGAGATTCTTTTGCTACTGAAAATACCAGTTTGACAGCTTGCGAAATCCACCGAAATGTATCGAAAAATGTTTTCTTTCTCCAAATTCCTCTTAATTTTTCAAAATAAATTTTCTTCTTTGTAATATCTGTTTAAAATCAGAAACATGATTTTAGTAATTTTTTACAGAAAATCCGTTCGATTCTACACTGCATCCCCACGCTCTGTCACCAGCTCATATCCAACACTTGCTACTCGTCTCCCCATACATCCGCGACATTCTGCTGCCTCTTCACCGGTGCAGATCTTGTTGTCATAAAGCTCATACTGCTTCCGGTTCTTCACCGGAGAAAGGTTCGGCATCACAACATTCGCCCCGGCCTGCAGACCTTTTTCCCTGCCGAGTGGATCCATCGTACCAAGTGCTGTTGTCGCCGGAAGAAGTACCTTCGGCAACAGAATCCGGATCACAGCGAGCAAAAACAGTGTCATCTCCACACTTCCTGCCGGTTCTTTTGCAAACTGCGTATCGTGGTGTGGGATAAACGGTCCGATTCCCACCATCTCCGGCTGCAATTCTTTCAAAAATACCAGGTCTTCTGCCAGATCTTCTGTCGTCTGATAAGGTGAACCAACCATCATGCCAGCCCCCACCTGATAACCAAGCTTCTTCAGATCATACAGACAATTCTTACGAACGGCAAGGCTCATCTTCTCCGGATGCAGCTTCCGGTAATGCTCCTCATTCGCCGTTTCATGGCGAAGCAGATACCGGTCTGCTCCAGCTTCCCGAAATCTTTTGTAACTCTCATAAGACTTCTCTCCGATAGACAAAGTCAGTGCACATTCCGGATATGCTTCCTTGATTTTTTTAATAATCTCTACCATCCGGTCATCCGTATAATAAGCATCTTCTCCGCCCTGTAGCACAAACGTCCGGAATCCAAGCTCATACCCATTCTCACAGCATGCCATAATCTCATCCTCTGTCAGACGGTAGCGCTTTGCATTCGCATTACTTTTGCGGATTCCACAATAATAACAGTCATTCTTACAATAGTTGGTATATTCGATCAGCCCTCTGGTAAATACCTTTTTCCCGTAATAAATCTCCCGGATACGGACTGCTTCCTCTTTCAATTTCCGGACTGCCTCCGGATCTTCTGCGCATTTTATCAATTCGACAAAATCCGGTTTCGTAAAATCCGGATTTTCGATGAATCTTTCGTAAACTGGTTTCATTCTTTCCATTCTCCCTGCCTGGTTTTCTGTATCTTTTCTGAATTTATGGGCATTTGTCCATGAAATTATAAAATTTATTCTATCACACTTCGTCAGCTGCGGCAATCACTCCATCAATGTCTACGATTTCATCAAGTGGAATCCTGTCTCCACTCTGCAGTACGATTTCATTCAGATAGGTGTCAATCCTCCGGATACAACCGGACTTCTTCTGGTAAGAGCCACCTTCCTTTTTCTGATCCGGTACAAAATATTCAAAATCCACTTCCCGTGGCTTCTGACTCTGGCATACTTCCCGTAAATACAGATCCAGTATCTGTCTGCAATCCTCACTGAGTCTGCGTTTCCGCTCGGTCAGTCTTTCGGTCTCCCTGATTGCATCTTTATGTCCGGTCAGCGCTGCAAACGGGGCAAACTGCGCCGCTCTGTCCTGCCTTGACATCTGCGGATGTCTGACCGATACATGATGCGGTAAATGAATGATATCCTCGTATCCTGTCATGCCCTATGCCCTCCGATCTGCTCATTCCGCTCTTTGGTAGTGGCTCCTTCCTGAAAATTAAGTCCCTTCAGAATTGCATTCTTCCCATACTTCTTCTTAATCGAAAGCACTGCCTCCTGCATCTTCTTCTCCCGTTCAAGCTTCTCATCCTGCTGCTTCTTTTCATTGCCTCCGGTAAAATCAGTAAACAGATCCAGTTGCCGGAATTCTGTCTTATCTGCCGCTTTCTTTTCATCCAATACGTGATTCGCTGCCATCGAAATCCGCCGCACCATTAAATGCGGATTCACAATCCGGTCATACAGTTTCATCACTGCATCCGTTATCATTCTCGCAGAAGCTGTATACTCTCGTAGATTCGCTGTTCCATGTGCATGCTTTGGAATCTTTCTTCCATACCGGTCCACTGTCACCTCCCCTGTATAACCTTTTCCACTTGTCAGATTCTCGATATCATATCCGACAGTCAGCACGATCTGATCCGTAACCAGATGCTTTTCTACAAGATCAAGTGTCAAAAGGTCCAACATCTCTTTAACCACAATTTTCGCCTTTGGGGCATCATACGGGCAATGTAGTACCTGTCCTGCACCAACACTGTTATGCTCCGGCTGATACGCTTTTACATCTGCAATCGTACACGGTTCCCAGCCCCAGGCATGATCGATCAGAAGTTCTGCATTCACACCGAACATTTTATACAAAAGCTCTTCGTTATAAAATTCATTCTCTTTTCCAACCGAGCATCTGGCAATATCTCCCATGGTATACAATCCACATTGTTCCAGCTTTTTCGCATAGCCTCTTCCCACACGCCAAAAATCCGTAAGCGGTCTGTGATTCCACAAAGATCTGCGATAACTCATCTCATCCAGACTTGCAAACCGGAAACCATTCTCATCCGGTTCACTATGCTTTGCCATGATATCCATCGCAATCTTCGCCAGATACAGATTCGTACCAATTCCAGCTGTCGCCGTAATCCCGGTCTGCTCATAGATTTCCCGCATTATCTTTCCTGCAAGTTCTTCCGGTGTCAGCCGGTAAGTATGCAGATAATCGGTAACATCCATAAAAACCTCATCGATTGAATAGACATGTATGTCTTCCGGTGCAACATACTTCAGGTAAATGTCATAAATCCGGGTGCTGTACTTCATATAGAGTGCCATCCTCGGAACCGCCGTGATATAATCCAGTGCAAAGCTCTGGTCTGCCTTTAATTCCCCGGTGTCACAGGATTGCCCGGTAAATTCATGTCCTCCATTTTTCCGCTTTCGCTCGCCGTTGATCTCCTTCACCTTCCGGACAACCTCAAAAAGTCTTGCCCTTCCCGGAATCCCATATGCTTTCAGCGCAGGAGAAACAGCAAGACAGATCGTCTTCGTTGTCCTCTCCGGATCGGCTACAACCAGATTCGTCGTAAGCGGATCCAAATTCCGTTCCTTGCACTCCACCGAAGCATAGAAAGATTTCAGATCAATTGCTACATAACTGCGTGTCTGCTCCGGCATTCGCTGCACCTCCTAACATTTTCGCAAGAGAACATATGTTCTTTTTTCAATTATACTATATTTTTTCGCCGACCACAAGATTACAACTATAAATTTTTTATTTTTTAAGCAATTGGATATTCAGATCCACATTTCCTTCAATCCCCGGCACACTTCCTGTACTGGAATACTGCCACATACTGAACCTATACGGCGTCTGCGGAAGTTCTTCATAATCTGCATACCAGACCGGATAATCCAACAGCTTTTCCAGATCCAGTTCATACGCTTCCCACAGCATATTGCTGTAAATCATGGCATCATAACCGGCTTTTTCTATTTCTTTACAAAATACCTTCGCATTTTGTGTAAATTGTTCTCCCGTTACACCATCCGTCCGTGCTTCGTCTTCCAGAATATGCTCTGGATCGTACACAACCGGCATCTGAAACTCCTGCCCTTTCAAATGTTCCAGAACAAAATCAGCCTCTTCCTTTGCCTCTTCTTCATTTACCGCCTGCGAGAAAAAATAAACGCCCACATCTATTCCAGCTTTTCGGGCATTTTCCATATTCTGTTCAAACTTCTCGTCTGCATTTAACGTACCTTCTTCACCATAGCCACGATATCCAATCCGCAAAATTGCGAACTCATAGCCTGCTGCTTTCACCTGCTCCCAGTCAATATCTCCCTGAAAAACAGATACATCTACGCCCAGCCTTGAAGTATATTTCTTATCCTCATAGCTGATCTTATTTTCATTTTTTACAAAAAGTGCTTTATCATATGGATTCTTCGCAACTGCTTCATTGATTTTCACCGTATAACGCTCTCCGTGTGCATCTACAAAATCAAGCGTATTTTTCTCATCTGTACTTTCCGCATTTTTTGCATCCGCAGAAGTTTCTGCTGTTTTCTTTCCAGAACATCCTGCAAGCAAAGCTACTAACATTCCGAAAATAATCCATCTTACTTTTTTCATCTATTCTCCATTTTTCTTCGTTATATTTACCACAGATTCTAAAATGTAAACTGTGTATTGCTCCACAAAAGATTATTATTTATCTCTTTTCTCTTCAAACCTGCAAGTGCAATTTTTTTATTTCAAAACATCTCATATTATTGTTTATCAAGCCATCCTATCATATTCTAATTGCAATATATGATACTTCTGCTTTCACTTGCAGATTTTACAAAACTTTTTCCTTATAATCCCTATAGTCGTTCTTCAAACTCTTCACAGCGCATAATCTCCTTCACCGCATCCGTCAGTGCATAAAACAAATATGCATCTTTCACTCTTGCTTCCGGATGCGAAAATGAGATGACAACAGATTTGCCATCTCTGAAATACCAGATTCCCCTTGAAGTCATTTTCCAGTCAACCTCTCTGTCCTTATAACATGCATCCATAAAAGCATACTCCGTGCCACAGCAAATAATAAAGTCTGCTTTATACAAATCAATCTGCTCCTTGATAATGTCATGATGATCAACTGCTGCCCTGTAAATTTCACCATTATTTGAAGTATGTCCACCAGAAGTTTTCTTCAAATTGACCGCTGCTATTTTCTTCAACTCCCTCAAGCGTTTCTGTTCATTGTCTATCTCCATCTCAGACCACGGAAATTCTTTTTCCCAGGACAGAATTCCTTCCGTCCAGCGTGCAATATTATCCCATGTCTGTGATCTTCCACCCTCATAAACAAAATCCCGCAGGTCCCAGCTTTTTCCGCCATTTACTTCTTTTAAGATATATACGATCTTATATCTGGCATTTAAAAATTCCTGCTCGCAGATCACTCCATCGGCTACAATACTGGCATCTTTTTCTCTTAATTTTTGAAATAAAAACTCTTCTCGTTCTTTAATCGACATAGCTGTTTATTATTCTCCATAATCTTTAATTATACTGTAATTTATAATCCAAATTACTGTTTTGATAGTTCCAAGATAACTGTGTTTCCTATATTGTAAGGCTTTCTGATGTGTTTGTCACTCTTTTGTTTCTATCAGGTTACTAATGTAAAAGTTCGTTTACCTTTGCTTGAACAGCAGAATAATTTGGCTGCTGTACTTGGGAAGTACACACCTGTCGTGATGAGCAGTTTTCTTATTTTGATTGGATTTAAGTCCAGAGAATCTGCTATAGATTGGAGAGAACAATTCCCATGATTATTCGTGCAGCTCCAACGGCAGTCCGCAAGGATATCGTTCAGGCTTCTCATTGGAAGGGTCCAGTTCAGGAGTTTGTTGACATCCTTCAGTCCGGACTGCGTCCCCTTGATTGACTTGTTTACACTTTCCAGTGCTTTGTAGAGCTTTGTGGTATCGCCGCCGATTTCAACAGTGATGCCCTGGATTCTGGATGCTATTTGCGTAACCACCTCCTCGCAGGCATAAGAAAAGCCCATCTGTGAATCCGCCTTTCGAGAAGATATAGTAGTGATAGTTGTTGCCCTTTCCAAAAACTGAGGCATAATCCCGAATCAAATCGAGTTCATCCACACCGATTTTCTCATTCCGGTATTTGCATGAACCGATGATATAGTCTTTGCCCTCAACAGGAGTTCCGACGATATCAATCTGTATCTGCTTTTTCTTCTTCGGGTCTGTCCCCCACCACTGGCCGATTTCACTCAGCTCAATAGGAAGGCTACCATCCTTCCCAACTGAGATTCACATCCTCAGTTATGGCACATATTACCGCACACTTCTGTACATAGCAACCTGTTTTTTTGCGTTTTTTCGGATGACCCATCTTCTCCTTCACTTCGTCCGGCACATCGATTAGCCCGAACCGATAGAACATTCCGTATATGTAGGTCACGCCTCGAATATCGCCCAGAGCTTTGGGTCTCTCTACTACTTCTTCTTTAATATTCTTCAGTGCCAGCAGTACTGAACTCCATGCCAGACTTTTACTCTTCTCCCGGCGGTCGATCCACAGCTCCTTCGTGTACTCACCATTCCTGCCTTTTTTAATTTCGTAAGAGAATGGCAACCCGGAGTAAGTTTTGAATTTCACACCAGCATAGGCCAGAACCACACCCCAGAAGTTTTCTTCTGTCGAATCAGCCTTCCACCGCTTCATCGCTCTGTATCTCCGCTGCCGCTCTGCTCCAACACTGATTTTCTCTTTTTCTGTACTTGGGAAGTACACGCCTTTCTGATATGGCAGATACGAGGTAACAGAGGCTTTTGAAAGTTTCATGGTGTTTGCAGTTGAGAGTATGGAGGTTTTGTAGTCTTGTGTTTCACGGTATTCTTCAAAGGTAGCTTGCACCTTCTCCGCCACTTCTGATTCATACACACCTGCCGTGATGAGGAGCTTTCTTACTTTGATAGGGTTAAGGTTCAGCGCATCTGCGATGGATTGGAGGGAGCATTCCTCCCCATAAAGTGCCACAGCAGCATCCATCTGCTCTTTCAGATTCTTCCCGGCATCGTACTCTGGCTTCAACTTCTTCCGGCCACCGCCTGGTTTTCTTGTTTTCTTCATTTTACTCATGCAGCTCAAGCGGCAGTCCATCCGGGTCGTGAAAGAAAGTCATCTTCTTGCCGGTGTAATCATCCACGCGGATTGGCTCGCATTCAATCCCGACCTCTGCCAGCTCATTCACCGTCTGTTCCACACTAGCAACGCAGAACGCAAGATGACGTAGGCCACAGGCCTCCGGGTGGTTCACACGCTTCGGCGGATTTTCCTCTGCGAAAAGCTCCAGTTCCGTGTGCTCATTGACACGAAGATCCAGCTTCCAGTCCTTACGCTCTGGACGGTAGTTCTCTCTGATAACAGAGAATCCCAGCTTGTTCACATAGAAATCCTTAGCTGCTTCATAGTCAGATACGATGATTGCAATATGATGTATTTTGGATAAGTTCATCTTTCTCACGCTCCATTTCTTTTATTTCTATTCAATCTTTATTTTCGTTACAAACTATACATTAACCTTCAAAAAATACCGTGTGAACTCCTGGAGTTCAGTTTGTCCACACGGCATTTATTTTTTTGGTTCTTGTTTATTTCAGCTTTTCCAGAATCTCGTCCGCACTCATCCCGCTTGCCAACAGCTTCTTCAGCACAGCCTCCGCTTCAGCCTTCTTAGCTTCTTCAGCGGCCTTAGCATCTGCCTTTGCCTTCTTCGATTCCAGGGATGCCACTTCTTTTTCGGCCTTCTTCAGAGCAGTCTTCTTCTCTTTCAGGTCAGCCTTCAAAGTGTCAATGTTGGCGGTGATGGATGCGATTTCGGCTGTGAGTTCTTCCTTTGCGGACTGCTTTTCTGCAATCTGTGTTGCAAAATCTGCAATCACAGTTTTGGGCTTATTCTTGCTACCTTTAGTTCTAGGCATAAGACGCAAACCTCTTTCCAAAATTATAATCGTTTAAATCAAGTATTGTGTAGGTATGAGAACAACATAGAAGTCTCTTTTTCTCACAAAACTATATTCTTTTACAGACGCTTTCTTGCCTTCATCTCTACACAGTACAATAAACCACCGAGCACTCCACCTACTGTGTTATAGAAGATGTCTGATAGCTGGAAGGTACCCAAGCGAAGCAATAATTGCAACATCTCTATGCTTATCGAAAAAACGAATGCTATCTTTCCGCTATACCACAGTACCCTCTTCCAGCTTCTGCCCACTTTCTCCTGAAATGTCCACATCACTACCGAACTAAACGGTACCATCATGATCACGTTCTCGATGCACTCGGTGGTCAGTTGCTGTTCACCATTCACTGTCTCCCAGATGCCCCAGCCCCCCATGACATCGGATAAAGGATTCATCCACAGCTGACGGTTTAACAGGGTTCGGAACAGAATAAGTGAAGTCACAAAGACCAGGAAGAATAGTTTCCGGAAGAACACGCTCTCTTTGAATTCCTGATACCATGTCACTATGGCACTCTTCCATCCTTTACCTGCTGCGGAAGGTTCATAAGCATAAAGATAGAAAAACATGGCTAGGAAGGAAAGCAGGAATGAAAATCCAAATGGCTCGTACAAAGCAGTCAGGATGTTTGTGAGAATCTTTCCGAGTAAATCAATCGTTTCTTTCATCGCTGTTTACAGATCACTGAACAGGTCAGCCTTGTACACGCCGTTCTCCAGCATCTCCTTGAAACTGCCCTTTACTGCTGCGACATCTTCATGGTAGGTCATACCATACCATGTATCATTGGTTTTCAGAACCTTCACTGACATCTTTCCCTGCTCCAGCAGTTCGCCGATGAAGATAGGGATCAGATACTCTGCTTTCAGAGGATTGCCCGGGACTTCTTTCTCAAAGAACTCTTTGAAGCCTTCTTCCAGTACTTCTAAAAATTCCGGAGTCAATCCCCACATATTCATGGATACCAGAGAATTCACATCAACAATTACACCATCTGCCTCTGCTCCAGCTGCAGTCTTTACGATGTTCTTGGTTTCCACAACCTCAGTCAAGTTTCCATTCTCATCCATCTTGCAGATACCACGAGTCACACCACCGTTATCGGACAGAGTATTCTTCAGCACAAAGCCTGCCATGCAGGACTTGCCGCCGTTCACCAGATACTCATGGACGGCCTTGAAGCCTTCCTTGCCATAGTAATCATCTGCGTTGATGACGATAAACGGAGTTATAATTACGTCCTTTGCTGCAAGCACGGCCTGACCGGTTCCCCAAGGTTTTGTACGACCTTCCGGAAGTTCTCCCGGAATATCATTGATATCTTGGAAAGCATAGTCAACAGTTACATTATGAGAAGAGCAAATGGAGGCAATGCGATCACCGATGACCTCTTTAAACTCTTTCTCGATATCCTTACGGATGATAAATACTACATGGTTGAAACCAGCTTCAATCGCATCATGGATTGAGTAGTCCATAATGATATGTCCAGCATCATCCACTGGCTCCAACTGCTTGATTCCTGTTCCAAAACGGCTACCAATACCGGCTGCCATAATAAGTAATGTTGTTTTCATATTTTTTCCTCTTGTTATCTTTTATTCCACAGTCACACTCTTAGCGAGGTTTCTCGGCTTATCCACATACAGACCCTTGGCAACAGATACATAATAACCAAGCAGCTGCAACGGAATCACTGCCAGACTGCCGACAAAATGCTCATCCACCTTCGGAACATACACAGTAAAGTTCACCTGATCTTCAATCTCATACTTGCCATAAGTAGTGAGCCCCATCAGATAAGCACCACGGCTCTTGCACTCCAGCATATTGCTGATGGTCTTTTCGTACATCTCGCTCTGGGTCAGCACACCAATAACCAGTGTTCCCTGTTCGATCAGACTGATTGTGCCGTGCTTCAGCCCGCCCGCAGCGTATGCCTCGGAATGGATAGACAGGCGATCTTTTGCCTTGACGACCTGCACCAAAACTTTGAACTGGTACAAAATGCACTCAGACAATTGATCACTGTTTCTTTAGATCGTTATAAATCATATCTATAATTTTAGAATCCACTTTAGAATCAAACTTTCTGGCAAAAAAAGCACTTCTATTCATCAATAAATCGTAATCCTGCCGCAATAATGTTCTTGGATGTGCTGTATGAAGTGCGTCCGGCCAATCCATTACTCGCTTATTTCCCATTACTTTTGTAGAAGAAAGTGTACGATATTCTATATCATGAAAATCGGCTTCCAATTTATCTTTCAAATATGAATTGTATAATATAGTTTGTATAAACACTTCATCCGGACATCGGGTATAAGAAAATAATTTCTGTATTAGTTTCTCTTTCTTTACAATATACCGCGCCGCTTCATCTGTAACAGAAAACCATTGCGAACCCTTCATATACTGTAAACCACTTTTTTTTATCCGATCAATACGCAGTATGCTTTGTAGTTTTCTTGACAATCGGACCCAAAAATATTTCTTAAATTGGAAGTGGTAAATCCGATAATTATATAACGCATTTTCTCGCATTACAGGTCTATAAAACGAAACATAATTTCTCTCGTTTTCGTCAAACCATTTATGTATAATATCTTGTGTTTTAATTGGCAAATCATGACCAGATAAAAGATGATAATACCTATAATGTTTATTTTCGGTTGCACATTTTAATAAATTGAGTTCGCAATTTACTACCTCTACCCCCCCATTTCACATCCATACTCGGAATTCTATAAAACCCTGAATGCAAAATTCCTTTTTGAATATCTGAAATATCTTCATTACATTTTTTATCTAAATGCAAGTAAATATCATTATCTGGATAATCTAACAATCCTATTAATTTTTTTAAAAGTGGAATATCGTCGTGTGCCATAATGAGATATGCCTGCTTCATGCTTATCGCCTACCTTTCCATTATTCTTTTCACAATCCTTAAACTTTCATTGAATTCGTTCATTTTAAACGTAGTGACAAGAAAAATCACGTTCGGCACAATCATACATACAATAAGTCTAAGAATCAAATTCAAAATACCTTTTCCTGGAATTTTCTCACAAATCCAATAAGTTCCTGCACACGCCGCTAAAGTAATCATCGTATACACAGCAAGTTTTTTCAAATATCCCCACATACTACAATGAAAAAGTTTTTTATGGATCATCCAGGTTTGCCATGGATAAGTTATGACCGTCAACGCCAGAATAGTTGAAAGTAAAATCCCATAAATCCCAACCAACTGAACCAAAATAATATTCATTACCAAATTAAACGCATTCGCTGCATAAGATCTCCACATATCCTCTTTCCAAAGTCCTGCTGCATCTTTATACGCACTTTGTACAGATTTGAGTTGAAAAGCATAAAAATACACACAAAAGCATATGACAATTCCCGTTCCAAACATGAGTTCTTCTCCAACCCATAATTTCATAAATGGCTGATATAAACATAAAAGGCATACTGTACACCAGCCAACGATCCAAGCATTTATATATGAAAGATTCATGTAGTCCTTATAATTTTTCTGATCACTTTCAAGAACAATACTATTTCCAATAGATGATGTGATGGAAGTAAATAATACTGTTACAATTGAAATTATTGCACTCATTATATAATAGTAATTATTATATTTTGCCAATGCAACCAATCCCAAAAAAGCAGAAATAACAATACTGTCTACTGAATTATATATAACACTTGTAATTTTAACCGCAAATAATGCCATTACTTTACTTTTGATTTCTTTGATTAATTTTGTTTCTACTGTACCACAACAACTATATTCCGGAAACATCTTTCGTGCACACACTGCTGTAATAATGTTTGCTGCAAAAGATGTTATAGGTAAAAGTAACACATACCCATAATAATTTCGCAAAAGAAGTAATATAACAATCTGAAACACATTTTTCGCTATACCTGTAAACATATTCACTTTACTTGCAACATCATTACGCTGACTCGCATTTAGTACTGATGCTTGGTATGCAAAAAGCAAATAGCTGCCAGCTGTATTAATCAAGTAGATTATGAATAGCAAATATATATTGATATCATCCGGAACATCGCCTGAAATAAATTTATGTAGAAAAGGCATTATAGCCACTCCCACTATAATTATAATCACCCCAATAATTCTATAAATCTTTCGATAAAGATTCATAAGCCCACAAACTGTATCTATATCTTTCTCTGCAATTGGTTTATACATAGCATAAACCATTGCACTGCCCACACCTAACTCTGCAAGGCTCAATACATTTAGCACAGATGTAAACAAACTGCTCAATCCCAAATATTCCGATCCTAACGAGTAAATCATTACTGTGCGGACAGCAAATGGCAAAAATAACGTTGATACTTTATATGCTATTCCCCACACTATATTTCTTGTCGCATTTTTTGTTCTACTTGCCATATTAACAAATGTTCTCCTTTTTCATCTGCTTTATAATCCTATCAGCTAATACTTTTGCTCCCATTCCAGAATCCACAAATCCAATCTTTTTTTCGAATTCATCACATAATATTCTGTATTTGTGCTCATCAAATTTTAGTATATTATTTTCCAACTCTCTTTCAGATTGTGCCAGATCAAATGGAACATCATTCAACTTGAAATACCACTCCCTTTCCTCTCTCAAATATTCATCAACATCCTTTGCCAATAAAAAAACTGGTTTTCGGGCAAAGCCAAAATCAAACATACAGCCTGAATAATCTGTAATTAGAATATCAACTGCTGCAAGTAATTCCTGCATATCCGGGTAACCCGTTGCATCAATCACTCCAAGTTCTTGTGTTATCTCTTTAGCGTAGTCCGACTCATTTGGATGCAATCTCATTATGAACTCATATTGATATCCAAATCTTTCTTTTAGGACTTGGCAAATAGAACTTGCATCCACTTTATAAATGGCATTATTCGTTTTCTTTCGGAACGTTGGTGCATATAAAACAATCCGCTTCTCATGTTCTATTTTCAATTCATCACGTACTTTATTTTTCACTGCGCAATTATCGTGCAACAGAATTTCCATACGCGGAACATCACATTTGATAACTTCTCCATAATACCAAAACGAATTTCTATATTTTTCACATCTAAATTCATTATCCGAATACATAAGATCTATCTGCTTTCCATCCTTCATTGCTTGTTTAATATAACGAGCTGGAAGCTTTGGCGCATCTTGTTCATTCTTTTTAAATCCCAAAGTAGAGTGCCATGTCTGAATGTAATATTGCCCTTTCCTTTTTGCCGGTCTAATCGTCGATTTAACATTATCTACCCATACTTTAGCAGTAATCCAATGATATGCTGCCCTAATTGTCCCATATTTAACGGCACAAATTTTATCAGGTAAATTTATCTGAACGTTTCTTGTTACCCAAATCATCTTCAAATCTAAATTACGTTGTAATAATTCCTCTGCGATATACTTTGGATCATCTCCAAAACCTTTACCCTCAAAATTATCAAATACAATTTTTTTATCATCAATCGGAAAGATATACAGAAGTGAAATTATTCCTTGTTTTACTTTCCTGTAAACTATAGTTTTTCTCAAATATTTTTTTATTATTTCAGTTTTCATCATTTTCATCTTTCCATTATTAGAAAAGCCATCAACTTTATTCTGTATTTCCAGCTTAGCATGTTAAATATACTTTTTTTGTTTCTAAAATCTTTCATTTTAGTTTTTATTCTTTCTTGTGCTTCTATATATAAATCCGTTTCTTCTTCCTTCATTTTTTTATAAAGTTCATTTGATTTTCTTATGTAACTTTCATACTCACTCGCTTGCAAATATTGTTTATTCCAATGTTGAAACAGTTCAATCCTAAATTCAATTGCATCCAAGGCATCTAATTGTTTAATTGAGAATGACGAATTCATAATACTATTTTCTCGCTGCCGATAAAAATAAAGTTGTTCATTTGTTATTACCATTTTTTTTGTGTAATAGAGTATTTGAGGAGTTAAGAACATATCTTCATGTATTTTTCCCACTGGGTATCTTAATCCATACTCCCTAAAAAATTTTGCATGATAAAGCTTATTCCATGCTACTGTAACAACTACATCATTATCATTCATTTTTTTCAATACATCTTCATTGCAACGAATATCATATTTTACTTCGGAAAAATTTTTCCACCGACATAAAGATCCCACACAGAAATTGCACGCCGCCAAATCAGCTTTCTCCTTTTTTACGATAGCTACTAATTCGCTCAAATATCGAGGATGTACAACATCATCACTGTCAATAAATGCCAGATAATCTCCCTGTGCCACATCTATTCCCGCATTTCTAGCCGAGGAAAGGCCCCCATTTTTTTTATGAATCACAGAAATAAATTCTTTTTTTTGGGAATACTCATCACATATCTTTCCAGAAGAATCTGTTGATCCATCATCTACTAATATAACTTCAAAATTTTTCCATGTTTGTGCCAGAATACTTTCAATACACTCCTTAAGATATTGTTCTACATTATAAACTGGAACAATAATCGAAACAAACATTTCTCTCATTATCATCTTCCTCATCAATTAAATTTAACATTCAAAAACACGCATTATTCTTTTTACTGATTTTTCTACTGTATAATCACTTTTTAAAAGTTCATCCATCGAATCATATCGTGTCAAATTTGTGTTCATAATTTTATCTGCCCATACTTTTGCTCCATCATCTAGCCCAAGGAATCTAACATGTCCTGTCAAATTTGTTTCTTTAGGTACTACATTCTTTGACGTAAAACATGGTAATCCTGCAGCTTGTGCCTCCAAAAGAACTATTCCAAACCCTTCAAATCGAGATGGCAATATAAAACAGTCCATCGCCTGCATATAGTCTTCTACATTAGGTACCATCCCTGTTATAGTAACCTTTTTATCCAAATGCTCTTTTTTTATTTTATCTTCGAGTTTTTCTCTTAATTGCCCATCTCCCACAATAAGTAATTTCCCAGTCGGTTGTTTTTGAAGTATGTATTTGAATATTTCAAGTAAAAAATCCGGATTTTTCTGTTCTACCAGTCTCCCACAAAATCCATAAAGGGTTTCAGAATCTTTAATACTACACTCTTTTCTTATTTTTTTACGTAATGGCTTCGAAAAAGTATATTTTTCAAAAGGTACGGCATTTGGTATAACCGTAAATCCTTTTGTATGAAAAAGCCATTTTCCAGCCAAATCAGAACAAGCCAAGTAATCTGTAACGTAACATTGTTTTGTCATATGAAAAAATTTTTCATAAATTTTATCTTTCAGATTAAAACTACGGTTATAACCATTATTATGAGCATGAATAACCCGATACGGTCTTTTTTCTTTTTTTGCAGCAATAATCAACTGATATGCGGTATCTATGCTCTGCCAATTGACATAAATACCTGACCATTCCGGGTGCTTACGGAATAAATCCCTAGGAGAGATTGCTCCGGGAATTTTTCGCTCGCTATGGTTATAATACTCGCGATAAACACGCCCTCCCAAATTCTCAATTTCCGATTCATACGAAATTTTATTTGCATTGTGTGGGAACAAAAAGTCAAACTGAAGTTTTGTCCGATCAATTGCTCGATAGATTGTCATCAGATACTGTTCTGTTCCACCAAATATTTCCGTGCAGCCATATATACAGATTCTTTTTATCTTCATTCTTTCATTCCTTTTAATAAATTCGGTTTCTTATTTTGAAACAATTCATTTACAAGTAATACAACAAAAAGCATATATACATTCAGTCCATGGACTTCCGTTATTCCATAAATTCCCCAAGCTATAATTGCAAAATTGCTTGCATCATTTTTCTTTCTTGCCAATAAAAAAAATAAAATAGATACTATTACGACCCAAATTAAACCTTGTTGAATTGCAATATCTGTGTAAATATTATCAAATGTAAAATAACTTAACCGATATGTAGTATCATATTGTATTTCATCTGTCAAAACATGTTGTCCCAAAAAAGTTATTCCATAATTGTTGTATCCATACGCACCAAGACGAATCCTAGCAGATAATATTTTATCTAACATATCTAATATTAGACTATTGCTATAACTATATAAAATTACCATAGCTACAGAGCACACTTCCAACGCCGGAACTATTAGCATCGCCAAGTTCTTTAAACATGAGGACATTTTGAAACTATTCACTTTATAAAGAAGCAATATTACCAACAATATCATTATAGCGATTTCATTTGTTCGGGTTTTTGTAATCTCATAATTCAATAGCGAAATCAGGAAGATAATCACAATATTCTTTAATCTTATTGTTGAAAAATTCAACCATATCCACATTAATAATAGATTAAAAACAAATATCGAAAACCGATTGGGATGTCCAAGCCCCATGTTATATCGTGCTACACCACTAATAACTTGCATATAGTCATCTCCAATGAGTAGCATCCTAAAGAGCGCATATATTAAATGCATCGAAAAAAACAACAATTCATACCTGAACAAAAATTCAATTACATCCGCTGTTTTTTCTCCTCGAATTGCAAAGCATGTTATAACTGTAATAAAAATATTATAATTTCCAATAACTACTATACTATACACTGATAAACATGCTACAAAAACATATATCAAAAATGTTCTTGTATTATAGAATCTCTTCTGAATACAATGTATCACCATACAGCAAGAACCGAGCAGCGATAAGCAAGTATCTATAATATCATTATAAAATGGCAAAATAGAAGACGCAGATCCATATACTTTTAATATAAAAATAAAAATACCAAGATATAAAAAATTGTTAATCTTAGGCAATTTTCTTATTTTTCTTATTCTTCCACTCATCGGCTTACCTCACAATATTTAATAAGTATCCTTTTGTCGAATTCTCCTTGAAATGTATTTGACCTGGATTTCCTAATACAACCGAATTTGATGGAACATTAAAATTCACAAATGAATTCGCCGCAATCAATACATTGTTCCCTATTCTTACTCCACCCACAATCGTCGCATTTAAACCAACATAAACTAAATCTCCAAGCACCGGTACACCTTTTGCGTCACATCCAATTGTTGAGCCTTTATACATAGTTACATTTTTACCAATTATTGCTTTCGAATTGATCGTAATATCGTAAGCATGATCCATTGAAAATCCCTCCCCTATTTCAACAGTGTATGGAATTTCTATATGATAATGCCTACGTAAATTCTTTAATATTACTTTATATAATAATGTCATTCGACTTCCAGCTTTAATTTTTCGCCAACAATACATATAAAGAAAGCGATAATCTTTAAAAGATCGAATCGCTATTTTTTCATTTCCAAACAACCTAAAATGATCCATATTTATCTCTAACATTTTTAAGCCTTTCTTTGC
>ERZ827037.684-NODE-684-length-42800-cov-10.192163_pt1 | contig 42800 bp, 49 predicted proteins | sample MGYA00519924_ERZ827037 | MGnify/ENA primary metagenome ERZ827037 (study PRJEB31778, sample SAMEA3449250) | human gut metagenome | biome: human gut; feature: human-associated habitat; material: faeces | place: United Kingdom | collected 2010/2012 ...
TAAATGGGCAAAAGACAGAGATGGATTAAAGTGGAATAATCTGCATACATTTTAAATAAGAAAACAATAATAGCAAAGAGATACATGGAAAAAAAGATGCCAAAACTACAATGGCATCTTTTTTTGATCATCAAGAAAAAAGAGATGTAATTGGTTTGCATTATTAGGATATAAATTGGAAGATTTACTGGAGATATAAAAGATGTTATAATATTTTCAAGATATAGGATTACATTTAATCTAGAAAATCAGGAGGCAGCAGGGTATGAAATACAATATTCCAGAAAGAGTTTTAAAGGACATTTCTGCATTTGCAAAAAAATATTCAATCAATAAAGTAATTTTATTTGGATCGAGAGCAAGAGGTGACAATACAGAGAGAAGTGATATTGATATTGCTGTATATGGCGGAGATTTTGACTCTTTTTATTGGGATATTAAAGAAAAAGTACATTCTCTTTTAAGTTTTGATGTGGTAGAAGCAGATAAGCCAATTTCAGAGGAATTAAAACAAGAAATAGAAAAGGATGGTGTGATAATATATGAAAAAGCTTGAGAACTTTTCGAATTGTCTTGAAGTGTTAAAAAGTGCAGATTTTGAAATGGCAGATAATAATGATATTTACAGAACAGGCGTAATCGGACAATTTAATTTGACATTTGAGCTTGGATGGAAGGCATTACAAGAGATATTAAAAATGCACGGAGCAGACGGAGCGGCAACTGGGTCACCAAGAGAGATTTTACAGTTAGGATATAAACTTGGTTTTGTAGATGATGCAGCGGTATGGCTATTGATGTTAAAAAAAAGAAATACATCTGTTCATATATATAATGAGCAAGAAGTTGATGAGATGATATTATTGATCCGTGATAGTTTCATTCCAGCATTTGTTGGGCTTGAAAAGACGTTAAGAAGCAAATTAGAAGAAGTAAAAAATGATTGGGAATAAATTTTACTGAGATGGAAAAAGAAAGATGCCAAAATTACAATGGCATCTTTTTTTCCTAATCATCAATTCCAAATTTATTTTCCAAGGCATCTTCTAAAAGATCAAGCTGATCTTCCAATTTTTCTATTGTCTTTTCTCTGGATTTATAAACTTTGAAGCTTAGTTTACCGTTTTCATAAGCATGCTCAAATTCATCATCCAGATGATCAAGTTCATCATCAACCACATCAAGTTCCTTTTTCAAAGTGTAAAAACGTTTTTCGTTGACAGATGCATTGGAAGAAGAAGCAGCATTATTTACTTTTTTAGTGAGTTTTTTGATTCTTTTTTTATAAGCTGAAAAATCATAAGAATCATTCTTGGCATCTGAATCAGAGGAAGAAGAATCAGTGGTATCTTCTGTAGTGGAAGTTGTTGTTGCAATTTCCTGTGTTGTGGTAGCCTCGGCAGCATCTTTCTTTGAAGAGCTGCATCCTGCAAAAGCAAAAATGATAGAACATGTGATGAATAAATATAATATTTTTTTCATTGTAAACTCCTTTCTTTGGTTGGGATAGCTTTCCTTTTGTTATAAATAGCATAACCAATAAACATTAAAATAACATTAAAAATAGGTGCTGGATTCAAAAAACAGATTGTATTATAATAAAGGCATTATGAGAATATTAGTTGTTGAAGATGAAAAAGATTTAAGAAATATTATAAAGAAACGTCTGGTAAGAGAGCATTATAGTGTGGATGTCTGTGGAGATGGAGAAGAAGCGCTAGATTATATGGAGATGACATCGTATGATGGAGTTCTTCTCGACATCATGCTTCCTGGGAAGGATGGTTTTGCAGTTTTAAAGGAAGTCAGGCAGATGGGAAATGATACACCAATTCTCTTACTGACTGCAAGGGATGGCATTGAGGACCGGGTAAAGGGGCTTGACCTAGGGGCCGATGATTATCTGATCAAGCCGTTCGCGTTTGAAGAGTTACTCGCAAGAATCCGCGTGATGATGCGGAGAAAACCCCAATTTGTAACGAATCAGTTAAAGATTGCAGATCTTACTCTGGATCGGGATACAAGAATTGTGACAAGAGCTGGAAAAGAGATCAGTTTGTCATCAAAAGAATTTATGGTGTTAGAATGTCTGATGCGGAATCAGAATATCGTGATGACGAGGCAGCAGATTGAACAAAATGCATGGAATTATGACTATGAGGGAGGATCGAATGTTATTGATGTATATATAAGATATCTCCGAAAGAAAATTGATGCAGGATATGAGAAAAAACTGATCCATACGGTACGCGGAACAGGCTATGTGATGAGGGAAGAATGATGAAGCAGATGACGATCAAGAAAAAGGTCACATTATGGTATACAGGGATCATTGCACTTATTTTAGGAATGGTTCTTGTCTTTATGTTTTACTTTGTCGACAAAGTCGGGATTTCAGCGACAGAAGAAGAAGTCAGTGCGGCAGTGACTGGATTTTCTGCGAACTTTCAATTTCAGGATGGAACCTACTATCTATCAGAAGATACTCAGTTTTATCAGGATGGAGTCATGTTTTGTGTCTATGATGACAACGGGAAATTATTATATGGCACAATGCCAGAGAAATTTCCGAAGCAGACGATCTTAAAATCTCATACACCGAGAGTCATTACATCCGGCAGCAGCAAATGGATGGTATATGACAGTGTGCATACCTATGGAAAGAATAAGGCTATATGGATCAGAGGGATCACATCCATTCATGCGATCGAAGTATTTATGACAACATCTCAGAAAATGATGATCGTCTTATATCCCGTGTTCATTTTATTGATAGCAATGACAGGATATTTTATGCTGAAACGTGCATTAAAGCAGGTGGATCTGATCTGTGATCAGGTAGAGAATATCAGTTATGGAAAGGATCTTACCAAAAGGCTTCCATTGCCAAAAGTAAGAGATGAATTGTATGAATTATCTCATAAATTTAATCAAATGTTCGAAAGACTGGAAGAATCCTTTGAAAAAGAACAGCAGTTTACAGCAGATGTATCCCATGAACTTCGAACTCCAGTGACCGTGATCATTTCTCAATGCGAATATTTGATCGAAGATCCAGTATTAGAGGAAGAGGAAAAAGAAGAGATCATGATCATTTTAAGACAGGCAAGACGCATGTCGAAATTGATCAATGAGATGTTAATGATCGCAAGAGGTGAGATGAACGAATCTTATGATATGGAAGAAGTTGATCTCATACTATTGACAGAAGTTATCGTAGAAGAATTGCGCGAGCAGGCAGAGAAAAAGAAGATTCAGATATCTGTTTCCAGTGATCGAGATGTAAAGATGATGGGAAATCATACATTATTATTGCGAATGATGGTGAATCTTGTTCAGAATGCGATCAGCTATGGAAAGGAACATGGTCATATTGATATTCTATGGAAAGAACAAGGAGATATGATCATAGGAGAAGTAAAGGATGATGGGATAGGGATCGCTCAGGAAGATATTCCTAAGATCTGGGATCGTTTTTACCGGGTAGATAAAAGCCGTTCCAGAGAGAATGGAGGAACTGGACTTGGTCTTTCGATGGTTCACTTTATCGTGGCAGTTCATGGTGGGCAAATACATGTGGAAAGCAAAAATGGAGAAGGAACAAGTTTTATATTTCAGTTTCCAAAAATATTAGAAAGTAGAAAAGGATAGATACCAAAGTTAATAAGGCATCTATCCTTTTTACAATCACAATAAATTACTGAATATGTTTCAACCCTTCACAAATGCTATCAAGTACAAAATCATCTCCAAGTGAAGTGTCCAGTGTCAGATGGTAGTTTCTGGATAATCCCCATGGTTGATGCGTATAATAATGATAGTTATCAGAACGCTTGCGGTTCATCTGGATTGCTTTCGTCAGTGCCGCATCATGAGATAAGTTTTCCGTTCTCATAATTCGTTTCACACGATACTCGGCAGGTGCATGTAAGAAGATTCGCATGCAATGAGGGCGGTTTCTTAAGATATAATCCGCACAACGACCGATCACAACACAATTTCCTTTTGAAGCAAGCTCATTGATTACTTTAGATTCTGCCGCAAAGATATTATCTTTTGGAGCTGGGTTCTGTGGTGCGTGAGAATATACCTGATTCACAAGGTCATAAAGCAGGGAACTACGCATCTGTTCATCATTATTCTTGATGAATTCAGGATCATAACCAGTAGAACCTGCAGCCATCTGAATGATCTCATTGTCATAGAAATCAAATCCAAGACGTTTTGCAAGAGCTTCTCCAAGGTCATGTCCACCGCTTCCATATTCACGAGCGATCGCAATGACAATAGGAGTGTCTGTTGAATCTGTGTCAGTGTCTGAATCTGTGTTAGTGCCTGAATCTGGGAACAGCATTGGCTCCACAAAAGATAAGAAACGTCCAAATAAACGTGCAATAAATCCAACAAGTAAAGCGGCAATAACGGTACCTTCACGTACACCGTCTAACTTACCTGCGAATACAAAGGAAAGAACTCCGGCAATCACAGTCATAGATACGTCAAAACAGATTTTTGTGACACCAAATTCTGTATGCCATGTCATTACAATGGCACGTACAAAAGATTCCCCAGGAAGCATGGCAACATTGGCAAGGACTTCTGTATACACACCAAATCCAAGGATCAGACATCCGATCAGCAGATAAATGATCTTCATCAAATAAAAGGACGGATTTACAAATCCAAGAAGGATCATAGACCAGTCAATAAAATATCCGAATAAGATAGAGATTGGAATCTGTAACACGTGTTCCAGTTTAAAATTCTTTCGTAAGATCAACAGCTGTAAAAAGATCAGTAACAGGCTGAAGAAAATGGTGAAATTTCCAAGTGTAAATGGGAAATTAAGGCTCAGTACATAAGGAATGGAAGAAATTGGTGATGTACCAAGACTTGCTTTTGTGATCAGGGCAACTCCGAGAGAGTTAATATAAAGCCCAATAAAAAAGATGATATAACGTTTTAGTTTTTCCATGATGTGATTTACTCCTCTTTTGTAGTATTTTTATATAGTTTTTCAAAGATCTTTAGAAATTGTTCTTTTTCTGCATTAGAAATCCCAGAAAAAACTTCTTGTTCAAGAGATAAGAAAGATTTTTCAATCGATTCAGACAGTTCTATTCCATAATCTGTCAGGAAAATATGAAAGGATCGGCGATTTCCGTTCAAATTCTTACGCTCGATCATATGCTGTTTTTCCATTCGATTTAAAATAGAAGTCAAAGAAGCAGGTTCGATATGACAAGCATGGGCAATGTCTTTTTGACTGGAACCATTATGATATCGAAGATGGTCTAAGACCTTTGGCTGGCCGGTTGAGAGACCAAGTGGCTTTAAGACAGCCATGATTTTCTTCTGAAGGCTTAAATGATTGGACATCAGAAGATAATGATAAGATGATTCATACATAGATGATGCTCCTTTTATGATTAGAAAACTAATAGTTAGAATTCTAACTATTGAAACAGCCATTATTATAAGACAAAACAAACCAACATGTCAAGAGTATTTCTTTCAAAAATCATAAGACAAGCGGCGAAAAATCAAGTATAATAAACCACGGACAGAAAAGAAACATACTATAATAATATGATGATGTGAGTTCGAGGTGTTCGAGGATTGTGAAATTGCGTAGTAATGGAACAATCCGGGTACATTAGAGAGTTTTAAAAGATAAGGAAGGGAAGAACCATGACATTAACACAATTAAGATATATTATAGCGATCGCAGATACAGGATCTATGAATGAGGCGGCAAAAAGCCTGTTTATCTCACAGCCAAGTCTTTCTCTTGCAGTCAAAGAATTAGAAAAAGAGATTGGAACAAGACTCTTTAAGAGAAGCAATCGAGGAGTATCAGTCACACAAGAAGGGATGGAATTCTTAAGTTATGCAAGACAGGTCGTTGAACAGTATCAGCTTATGGAATCTCGCTATATTGAGAAGAAAAATATCAAGAAGAAATTCGGAGTTTCCATGCAGCATTATACATTTGCAGTGAATGCTTTTGTGGAGATGGTCAAACAGTTTGGTATGGATGAATACGAATTTGCAGTCAGAGAGACGAAGACATACGAAGTGATCAAAGACGTCAAAAATTTTCACAGTGAGATCGGGATCCTTTATTTAAATGAATTTAATAAGAAGGTATTAAGCAAGATGCTGCAGGAATCAGGGCTTGAATTCCATCCATTATTGGAATGTGGAATTTACGTTTATATGTGGAAAGGGCATCCTCTGGCAGATAAAGAAGAGATTACGATTGAAGAGTTGGAAGAATATCCATGCCTGTCATTTGAACAGGGGGAATATAACTCCTTTTATTTTGCAGAAGAAGTGTTAAGTACCTATGAATATAAACGTCTGATCAAAGCAAATGACCGCGCGACCATGCTGAATCTGATGGTTGGGTTAAATGGATATACATTATGTTCAGGAATTATCTGTGAAAGCTTAAATGGTGATGATTACTGTGCTGTGAAACTAAAATCGGATGAGCTCATGACGATTGGCTATATCAAGCGAAAAGGAGTCGCGATCAGCCCATTAGGAGAGAAGTACTTAGAGGAGATCAAAAAGTATAAAGCTATGGGTGACGACTCTGGTTATAGGGATATCCTATAACCAGATGTTGACTTTTCATATTGGACAAGTAGGAAATCTAATGGTAAGATAAGTTTGTAATCAAGAAAGACAACATACAAAATTCAAAATAAAAGTCAACAAAGGAGATAGAAATTATGAGTAAAGAAAGAAATTATAAGTTTGAAACATTACAGTTACACGTAGGACAGGAACAGCCAGATCCAGTGACAGATGCAAGAGCAGTACCTATTTACCAGACATCATCTTATGTATTTAGAAATTGCGATCATGCAGCAGCTCGTTTCGGACTTGCAGATGCAGGTAACATCTACGGAAGATTAACAAACCCAACAGAAGATGTTTTTGAACAGAGAATCGCAGCATTAGAAGGTGGAGTTGCAGCATTAGCAGTAGCATCTGGAGCAGCAGCGATCACATATGCGATTGAAAATATTACAAAAGCAGGAGATCACGTAGTTGCAGCGAAAAACATTTACGGTGGAACATACAACTTCTTAGAGCATACATTACCAGATTACGGAATCGAAACAACATTCGTAGACATTTTCAATGAAGATGAAGTAAGAGCAGCAATCCAAGATAACACAAAATTATTATTCATCGAAACATTAGGAAATCCAAACTCAGACGTTGTAGACATTGAGAAAGCAGCAGCGATCGCTCATGAACACAACATTCCACTGATCGTAGATAATACATTTGCAACACCATACCTTGTAAGACCAATCGAATATGGAGCAGACATCGTAGTACATTCAGCAACAAAATTCATCGGTGGTCACGGAACAACAATCGGTGGTGTGATCATTGACGGTGGTAAATTCGACTGGGAAGCATCAGGAAAATTCCCATCATTAGTAGAACCAAACCCAAGCTACCATGGAGTAAGCTTCACAAAAGACGTTGGAGCAGCTGCATTTGTCACAAAGATCAGAGCATTATTACTTCGTGACACAGGAGCAACATTATCTCCAGTCCATGCATTCATCTTCTTACAGGGATTAGAAACATTATCCTTAAGAGTAGAGCGTCATGTACAGAATGCATTAAAAGTTGTAGAATACCTGAAAAACCATCCAGCAGTAGAAAAAGTAAACCATCCATCAGTATCTGACGATCCTGAGCAGCAGGAATTATACAAAAAATACTTCCCTAACGGTGGTGGATCTATCTTCACATTCGAGATCAAAGGTGATGCACAGAAAGCAAAAGACTTTATCGATCACTTAGAGTTATTCTCACTGCTTGCAAACGTAGCAGACGTGAAATCCTTAGTCATCCATCCAGCATCTACAACACATTCTCAGATGACTGAAGAAGAATTATTAGGATCAGGAATTAAACCTAACACAATCCGTCTGTCAATCGGTACAGAAAATATCGATGATATCATCGAAGATTTAGAGGAAGCTTTTAAAGCAGTACAGTAGGCTAGATTTTTCTTGCGAAACATAAAAACTAAAACATAAATGTCAATTTTCCTAAAAAAATAATAATATAATCTCGACCTTAAAACGAAAATGCCTGGATAAGTGTAGGATAAGCTTGTCCGGGCGTTTTTTTATTAAATGGAATTTACAGCAACCATTTCGATAAGTGTACTATATATTCTATACATATTTTCACCTCCATTATAATTTCCGCAAAAGATTCTCCTTAATTTTTCTGATATCATCTTAACAAAGAAAAGAAACGAACAAGTCGATGTTTTTCTTTCATGTTTCTTAAGATATAATGATGAGAGTATCAAAAACAACAAAAATCCCTGAAGATGACAAATTCTTCAGGGATTTTTGCAACTTTATATTTATTTTTAAGGTAGGTAAGATAGCAAGTTAAAATTAAAACTGCTTTATTTGTTATATATTTTGCTAGGTTATATCTTACAGATATTCATGATCTGCAAGTACATTTAAGATGTTATGTCCTTCCTGAACACCATCAATGATTCTTCTAGCACGTACGCTGTCACCGATATTGATGATTTCAACGTTAGTATCAGCGAATGCTTCACGGATTTCATCAAGAACAGGAGCGTTAGCTCTCATTCCTAAGCATACGAATCCATAATCGAATGGAAGATCTTTTTCTTCTCCATCAACTTTTACTGTGAAAGAATCAGCTTTTACTTCGCAAAGAGCAGTTTCAGTCATCTGGTTTACATTGTGTTCTCTCATTAATGTGTTTGTTCCACATTTAGATACTGGATCTAAGTCTTTACCGATCTGAGACATCATTTCTACGATGCTTACTTCAGCACCTTTAGGAGCGAAGTATTCAACAACGTCAAGACCTACAGCTCCACCACCAACTACAACGACTTTCTTACCTGTGCAGTCTTCTGGATAATCAGCTAAGTGGTTGATCATTCCTGTGATAGAAGCTACTTTAGATCCTTCTTTGTCGATGTGGTCATGTAATCCTTTGATTGGTGGAAGTAAAGGATTAGAACCTGTTGAGTTCACGATGATGTTTGGATGCAGTGCTTTAATTAATGGCAGAGTTGCTTCCTGTCCTTTGAAGATAAACAGGTTTGTTAATTTAGAAGCACGGTGTACAAGGTAGTCAGGGAAGTCTCTTAAACGTTTCTTATCTGGAATCTTAGAGATTTCAACAGCTAATCCACCAAGGTGATCATTCTTTTCGAATAAGAATGTAGTACATCCAACTTCAGCAGCTGTACAAGCAGCTTCAAGACCAGCAGTACCACCACCGATAACAACAACGTTACAAGGTTTATTTACTTTTTTCTTTTTATAGTCAAATCCAGAGTTTACAGTAGGGTTTACTGTACAACGGATTGGACGGTTAACTCCGATACGGTTTCCAGCACATCCAATGTTACAAGAAATACATTTTCTGATGTCGTCTTCATGTCCTGTAGCAACTTTTTTCACCCAGTGAGGATCAGCGATCAGTCCACGACCCATACCGATGATATCAGCATCTCCACGCTCTAAGATATCGTCAGCGACACGAGGATCACGGATGTTACCCATAGTTACACAAGGTTTGTTGTATTTTTCTCTGACAGCTTTTGCCATGTAAGATCTCCAACCATCTTTTAAGTAGTTGGCATCGATCTGGAACTGAAGAGAACCATTTAATCCAGCAGATACGTCAAATGCATCAACCTCTTCCTGGAAGTAAGAAAGTAACTCTAAAGTATCCTCTAATGTGTTTCCACCTTCCATCAGTTCATCAGCACTGATACGAACGAAGATAGGGAACATAGGTCCAACCTGTTTACGAACTTCTTCAACAACTAATTTTGTGAAGCGGGCACGGTTTTCTGGACATCCACCGAATTCATCTGTACGTTTGTTTGTTGTAGGAGACATAAACTGACTTAATAAGTAAGAATGTCCTGCATGGATCTCAACGCAGTCAAATCCACAAGCCTGTGCACGAGCAGCAGCTTCTCCATATTTTTTAACGATTTCATAAATTTCTTCTACTTTCAGAGGACGAGGAATCTCTCCACCTGCTTTAGAAGGAATATCAGATGCAGATACTGGCTGCATATTTGTTCTCTTAGACTGAGCAGAAGCACCAGCGTGGTTTAGCTGAACACCAACGCAAGCTCCGTGAGCGTGTAATGTTTCACATAATTTGAAGAAACGAGGCATATAGTTGTCATGATCGATACGGATCTGAGTTGTTCCGTTAGATCCAAGTGGTGAATCAACACTTGCGTTTTCAACCATGATCAGACCAACTCCACCTTTTGCTCTTTCTGTATAGTAATCAATGTGTAAGAAACTCATTTCTCCTGTCTGTTCACCGTAGTTAGTTCCCATTGGTGTCATCATGATGCGGTTTCTCATTGTCATGTTCTTAATTGTTAATGGTGTGAAAATGTTTTTATAGTTGCTTTTCATTAGAATTGAACCTCCAAAAAATTAAATCCAAAAAATCAAAAAATTAAATTCCATATAATCCGAGGTTGTTAGAATCATAAAAATTGAGTGAATGATTTATGATGGCTTTAGTATAACATACGGTTAATTATTTAACAAATAAATCTTTTTTGAAGAATCAATAAAAAATATCTATTGTTTCTTTTGTGAATTCAATAAATTTACGAACAGCAGGGATCATCGGCATATTTTTAAGATAAGCCATATAAACAGTGTGGTAAGGTTTTACATTACTAAGATGTAGGATTTCCACATCATATGCCTGTAATGATTCTACATGTGCAACAAAACCAATCCCAAAATCTTCTGCAACAAGGGAAGCGATGGCATTTTCATCCGAAGATTCAAAAGCGATAGACGGTTTGATATGGTTTTGTTTGTAAATAGAATTAGTAAAACGTCCAAGACCAGAAGTCTTATCATAACCAATGACTGGATAATCCAGCAGATCCTCTAAAACGAGTTTCTTCTTATATTTTAAAGGATGCTCTGGCGGGGTAATGATCACCATTTCCTGATTAACAACCGGAACAAACTCAATTTCCGGTTCATCGGCAACGAGAGAACCAAAAACGACATCATATTTTTCATTTTTCAGATCCGCAATTAGATTTTTTGTGATCTCCTGACTTAGAGAAAACGTGATCTCATGATTTTCCTGCTGATTTAAGAAACTTCGTACAAGTCTTGGAATATAACTTTTGGCAAGTGGAAATACATATCCGATATCAATGTGCCCGCTGGAACTGCCAGCTAAGGATTTCATTTTATTTTCAGCAATTTTGATTTCATCTATAATACGATTGACATGTTCCAAAAAGATAGAGCCGTATTTGGTAAGTTCGATATTGCGTCCGTTTTTCTGAAATAAAGAAACACCTAATTCTTCTTCAAGATTAGCAATCGAACGGCTTAAACTAGGTTGAGAGATATTTAATTCTTTGGCTGCCTGGTGATAATGTTGTAATTGTGCAACTTTTTGAAAATAGTACAGTTGATTTAAATTCATACATACCTTCCTTATTATAATAATTAATGGTTAAGTTCATTATAACACGATTGATAGCCTGAAGCTATCAAAAAACACTAAAAGATATATTGGAAGTATCAATCAATATGGAATATAATATAGCCATAAGGTTGTTAAAAAATTAACTTTTGGGTGAATGAAACTAATAACAAGCATATTATTTAAGGAGTAAAATTATGGCAGAGAGAATCACAGGACATACTGAATTAATCGGATTAATGGCTTATCCAATCAGACATTCAAGCTCACCTGCAATGCATAATGAAGCATTCGCAACATTAGGACTTGACTATGCATACTTAGCATTCGAAGTTGACAACAGCACATTAGAGGATGCAGTCAAAGGACTTCGTGCTTTAAAGATGGTTGGATCTAACGTATCAATGCCGAACAAAACAGTTGTAGGACAGTACTTAGACGAGTTATCTCCAGCAGCTAAAATGGCAGGAGCTGTTAACACGATCGTAAATGACAACGGAAAACTGATCGGACATATCACAGACGGTATCGGATACATGCAGTCATTAAAAGACAACGATATTGATGTGATCGGTAAAAAAATGACAATCGCTGGTGCTGGTGGAGCTGCGACAGCAATCGAGATTCAGGCTGCATTAGACGGTGTCAAAGAAATGTCAATCTTCAACATCAAAGATAAATTCTGGGCTAATGCTGAAGAAACAGTAAAGAAGATCCGTGAAAACACAGATTGTATCGTAAATCTTTACGATCTTGATGACAAAGATAAATTAAGAGAAGAAATCGCAGACAGCTACTTATTCGCACAGGCAACTGGTGTAGGAATGAAACCATTAGAAGGACAGACAGTTGTTCCTGATGAAACATACTTCCGTCCAGACCTGATCGTAACAGATACAGTTTACGCTCCAAGAGAGACAGAAACATTAAGACTTGCTAAGAAAGCTGGATGTAAGACAATGAACGGTCTTGGAATGATGTTATTCCAGGGAGATGCTGCTTTCCACTTATGGACAGGAAAACATATGCCGATCGACCATATGAAAGAAGTATTAGATATCAAATATGACTAAGATCAGTCATAACCATATAGCAAACGAGAGGAATTATTAAAATGGATAAAAAATACATACCAAGTGCCTTAGTTCTTTATCTGAACTATTTCATTCATGGAATCGGATGTTCCATCTTAAGTCAGCAGGTAGTAAAAGAAATGCTCGCAAGCCAGTGGGGATTAAAAGATGTTATGGCAGTAACTTCCATTGCAGCAGCATTAGGATTGGGACGTTTGATCTCCCTTCCATTTGCAGGACCTTTATCTGACAAATTAGGACGTCGTTTATCAGTGATCATTGGATGTGCTTCATACGTTATTTTCTTAGTAGGGATCGCATTCTCACCAAACACAACAATTGCTTATATCGCAGCAGTTCTTGGTGGTATCGCGAACTCATTCTTAGATACAGCAACATACCCAGCTGTAACTGAAATTATTTACAAATATACAGGTATCGCAACAATGGGGATCAAATTCTTCATTTCTGTTGCACAGTTATTAATGCCTTTCTTCTTAGGTATTGTAGCAGGAACAAGCATGTCATACTTAATGCTTCCAGTTATCGCTGGTGTATGCATCGGTATCATGGGAATCTTAGCAATCTTTGCTCCATTCCCAGCAACATCTGAAGCAGGAAAATCTGAATCTTTCATCAGCAACTTAAAGAATGCACATTTCTCTATCGAGAGTATTGCATTGATCCTGATCGGATTCACAAGTACAGCTACATTCCAGTTATGGTTAAACTGTGCTCAGACATTTGGTACTGAAATTGCAAAAATCCCATCTCAGAATGTATCTGTGATGCAGACATACTATTCTGCAGGTACAATGGTAGCATTATTCGTAACAAGTGTATTGATCACAAAATTCAAACAGGTAAGATTCCTAGTGATCTACCCAGCAATCTCTCTTGTAATGTTAGCATTAGTTTACATGATCAAGACACCTATGATCTGCTATGTTGGAGCATTCGTGATCGGATATGCTGCAGCAGGTGGAGTACTTCAGATGGCAACAGCCGTTGTAAATGATCTGTTCCCTAAGATCAAAGGAACGATCACAAGTTTAGTTATGATCGCATCTAGCTTATGTAACTACACGATCTTAACAGCAGCTGCAAAAATGACATCTACAAGCGTAATTATGATGAATATTGTAATTACAGCAATCGGAATCTTATTAGCACTTTTCGTAAACGTACGTTATGGTGTATTATTAAAGAATGCAGAAGAAGCATCTAAAAATTAATTAGTATTGGTAACAGGAACTCCCGAGGTTTATGCTTCGGGAGAATGTTCAGACAATAGGAGGAAATTGTCAATGAATACAGTAAAAGTAAGAAATATTGAAATCGGAAGCGGAGTTCCTAAAATCTGTGTACCTATCGTAGGTGTTACAAAAGATGAAATCATCGCAGAAGCGAAAACATTTGACAGCATCCCTGTAGACGTTGTGGAATGGCGTGTTGACTGGTTCGAAGGAGTATTCGAATTCGATAAAGTAGAAGACGTATTAAAAGACTTAAGAGAAGCTTTAGGTGAAACACCAATTCTTTTCACATTCCGTACATCAAAAGAAGGTGGAGAAAAAGCAATCGAAGCAGAACCTTACAAAGAATTAAACATCGCTGCTGCAAAAACAGGATATGTTGATCTTGTAGATGTAGAAGCATTCACAGGTGATGAGATCGTAAAAGCAATCGTAGCAGCTGCTCATGAATATGGAGTAAAAGTTGTTGCATCGAACCATGATTTTGACAAAACACCTGAAAAAGATGAAATCGTAAGAAGACTTTGCAAAATGCAGGAACTTGGTGCTGATATCCCTAAGATCGCAGTTATGCCAACTTGCAGACGTGACGTATTAACACTTCTCTGTGCAACAGAAGAAATGTATACAGAACATGCAGATCGTCCGATCATTACAATGTCTATGGCAGGAACAGGACTGATCAGCCGTCTTTGCGGTGAAGTATTTGGATCTGCTTTAACATTTGGAGCAGCGAAGAAAGCATCTGCACCTGGACAGGCAGCAGTGAACGACTTAAATAATATGCTTCAGTTCCTTCATGAAAATCAGGGATTATAAGAACTGAATCTTTAAAAATTAAATGTAGAAGAGGAGAAGATTCGTAGTTATTCTTTTCCTCTTTTTTAAATACATAAAAAATATTTGCTGAAATCCTATTTTTTCAGTATAATTTAGTAGAGCAAATTGTTAAAGTTTTGCCATAGTTTGTGAAAATAAAGACTTTTGTTATAGAAAGTAGAAAGAGGTGAATCATGCTAAAATGGCTTGATGAGAATCTGGAAGAATTTCTAATGGTAGCATTATTGATCGCCATGACAGTGATCATGGGAATCCAGGTATTTGCAAGATATGCACTTGGAGCTTCCCTTTCATGGTCAGAGGAACTGACAAGATATTTGTTTATCTGGTCAGGCTTTATCAGTGTTAGTTATTGTACTAAGAAATGTATTTCCATTAAAATTGAACAGTTTGTAGCAATGTTTCCAAGAAGAGGGAAAGCATTGTTCAAAGTGGTGAACCACACGATCGAACTTGCCTTGTTTTTATATCTGATTCCATATGCAGTTCTTTATCTAAAGAGTGCATTTGAAAGTGGACAGGTAAGTCCCGCATGTCAGATTCCAATGTATTATATTCAGGCAGCCCCGCTGTTTAGTTTTGTTTTAGTAGCATTTCGTATCATCCAGCGTTGGATCATCGAATTTAAGATCGTGATCCGCAAAGGTGAAGAAAAGGAGGAAAAATAAATGTCAGCAGCAGTCGTATTTTTACTCTTCTTTGTTTGTTTGATCATTGCAATTCCGATTTCAATCGCCCTTGGGATCGTATCTGTACTTCCAGGAGCATTTGATCCATCATTTACAGCAAGCGGGACATTTGTCATTCGTTCTATGCTTGGAGGAATTGATAGTTTCCCATTACTTGCAGTTCCAATGTTTGTATTATCTGGAATGATCATGGCAAAAGGGGGAATCTCTAAGAAGATTTTTGACGTTTTTGCGTTTTTTATAGGAAAATTAACGGCAGGAATGCCATGTGCAGTAATTGTAACCTGCTTATTTTATGGAGCAATCTCAGGATCTGCACCTGCAACTGTAGCAGCAGTAGGAAGTATGACAATTCCAATCTTAGTTCGTTTAGGATATGACAAATCATTTGCAACGGCGATCGTAGCGGTAGCTGGTGGACTGGGAGTTATCATACCGCCAAGTATTCCATTTATCATGTATGGTATGGCATCCGGGGAATCTGTAAGTGATCTGTTTATGGCAGGAGTTGTACCAGGATTATTGATTGGTGCCTTATTGATGGTGTATGCCATTTATTATTGTAAAAAACATGGAGAAGATAAGGAAAAGATCGCAGCAGAGATCGATCAGTTACATGCAAAAGGATTTATTGGAGTATTTAAAGAAAGCTTTTTTGCAATCTTAAGTCCGGTTATCATCCTTGGATGTATTTACACAGGAATCGCATCCCCAACAGAAGCAGCGGTTATTTCTGTATTTTACTCTTTAGTAGTCAGTTTATTTATCTATAAATCCATGAAATTTAAAGATATCTGGGGAATCATGGTAGAAGGTGTGAGAACATATGCACCTATTCTGTTTATCTTGGCAGCATCCATTGCATTCTCAAGAGTATTAACATTGATGCGTGTACCACAGTCCATTAGTGCATGGATCTTAGGTAACTTCCATAATAAGATTGTGATCTTGCTTGTAATCAATATATTCTTGTTGATCGTAGGTATGGTCATGGATACGACACCAGCGATTCTTATTTTGACACCAATTTTATTACCGATCGTTACAGCAATCGGTATGGATCCGATTCATTTTGGTGTTATGATGGTTGTAAACCTTGCAATTGGTTTCGTTACACCACCAATTGGAGTTAACTTATTTGTGGCATCATCCTTAACGGATATTCCAGTGATGAAGATCGCACAGAAAGCAATGCCGTTGATCGTCTGCTTCCTTGTTGCATTACTTCTGATCACATTTATTCCACAGATCAGCCTGGCACTTTTATAAGGAGGTTTAGGATTTCATGAGAAAAATCATAAAAAGATCTGTCGTAGTTCTTCTTGCAGGAGTCTTATTATTCAGTTTATCAGGATGTAAGAGGAAACAAAAGAAAGACGAAGTACAAAGATATGCATGGCCGCTTGGAACTTCCAGCCCAGAAGATACGGTAACACAGCTTTATGCAGAGAAGTTTGCAAAAGAAGTTTCCAGATTAAGTCATGGAAAGATGAAGATCGAAGTTTATCCAAACAGTACACTCGGAGGAGACCGTGAGCTCCTTGAGAGTTGTAAAGATGGGGATATCCCATTTGTCGTACAGAATACTGCACCACAGGTAACATTTCTTCCAGATACCGCAGTATTTGACCTGCCAAGTGCATTTACAACGATCCAACAGGCACGAGCAGCTGTTGATAATGAAGAGTTCTATCAGAAGATGGAGAAAGTATATCAGAAGGGTGGATATAAATTACTTGGATATGCCGATCAGGGATTCCGTGTTATGTCTACCAATAAGAATGTTAAGAGTATTAACGACTTCAAAGGGCAGAAGATCCGTACGATGGAGAACAGCTATCATTTGAAGTTCTGGAAGACACTTGGAGCGAATCCAACACCAATGACGTTCAGCGAAGTTTATATCGGACTTCAGCAGGGAACGATCGATGCACAGGAGAATCCTTACGAAGTTATCGTTTCCAGCAAATTATATGAGCAGCAGGATTATGTTGTAGAGACAAACCATCTGCCACATTATATTTCGCTGATCGTCAGTGATGAATTCTATAACAGTCTGTCAAAAGACCAGCAGAAGATCATCGATCAGGCATCGCAGACAGCGAAAGTGTATGCAAGAGAAGCATCTGACAAGAGAATCGCAGACCGTATCAAAACCATTGAAGACAGTGGTACAAAGATTGTGAAACTTGATGCAAAGACACAGAAAGAGATGCGTAAGCAGGCACGGCCAGTTTATGATGCGATCAAGAAGAATATCTCAAGAGATATTTATAATGCATATTTAAGCGGTGCAGAGAAATAAAATGAATGATATGAGACTAGAATTTTTGAAAAAACTGGTCTCATATTTTGTTTTCTTCTTGCTAATTGTAAAAAGCTGTTATAAAATAAACAAGATTGAACAATGTAAAGATGTAAAAAGGAAGATAAATTATGTTTCAGAAATTCTACCCGTCCGAAGATATCAGAAGTACTTATGATATTGATTTCGAACGATACTACAAAGAAGGATATCGAGGAGTGATCTTTGATGTCGATAATACGTTAGTACCACACAATGCACCAGCAGATGAACGTGCAAAGAAGTTATTTAAGAGACTGGATGCGATGGGGATGCAGTATTGTTTTACAAGTAACAACAAAGAACCAAGAGTGAAAGCGTTCTGCGAGGCAGTTGGTGGAAAATATTATGTATACAAAGCAAATAAACCATCGATCAAAGGATATGAGACAGCAATGAAATTGATGGGAACGGATAAGAAGAATACATTCTTCGTTGGAGATCAGTTGTTTACAGATGTTTATGGAGCGAACAGAACAGGTATACATAGTATTCTTGTAACACCGATGAATCCGAAAGAAGAGATTCAGATCGTCATAAAGCGTTATTTTGAAAAGATTGTGTTGTGGCAGTACCGTAAGAAAAAACATTAATGAAATAATAAAAAACATGGGTCAGATCTTTGTTATCTGGTCCATGTTTTTTATATATTTACAATATATTTCTTATCTTTTAAAGAAAGGTTTGAAATCAAAATTATGATCTTAGATGAAATCCTGACGTTCTAATGCAACTAAAATGTCACGACCTTCTTTTACACCTTCGATGATACGACGTGTCTGAGCACTGTCACCGATATTAAGTACTTCAACACCTTCATAGATGAAGTGGTTGTATAATTCCTGAAGAGAAGGAGTTGCAGACTGCATTCCAAGACATACAAATCCATAATCGAAGTCTAATTCAAGATCTTTATAGTCATGTCTTACAATAAAGCTGTGATCTTTAACTTCTAATAAAGAAGCATTTGGATACTGATTTACTTTATTCTTATTCATGAATTCGATAGAACCAGTCTTAGTGATAAAGTCAAGGTTCTCACCGAAGTGAGCTTTCTGCTCAACGATCGTTACATCAGCTTTTCTAGGAACAAAGAATTCAACAACGTCAAGTCCTACGTTACCACCACCGATTACAACAACTTTCTTACCAGATAAATCTTCTGGATAAGAATCTACGTGATCTACCAGATCAAAGATCGTAGATACATTACCTGCTTCTAAGTTCTCCTTTAATCCAGGAATATTTGGAAGAAGAGGAACGGATCCTGTTGCGTTAACAACGATATCTGGCTTGAAACCTTCGATAAATTCGATAGAAGCTTCTGTATTCTTACAGATAAACAGGTTCTTAAGTTTCATTGCACGACGTTCTAAGTACTGAGGGAAATATCCAAGACGCTGTTTGTTAGGCATCTTTCCTACACGTCTGGCAAGTCCACCGAGTTCTCCTGATTTCTCGATCAGAACAGTTGCACATCCAACTTCAGCAGCTGTGCATGCAGCTTCAAGACCAGCAGTACCACCACCAACAACGACAACGTTACATGGTTTCTTTAATTTCTTATCTTTATATAATGAACCTGAAATAAGAGCAGGATTGATGCTGCATCTGATAGGTTCATCCCCTAATGTTGCTGTACATCCATTGTTACATGAGATACAACGATTGATATCATCTGTGTTACCAAACTGAACTTTATTTACCCATTCAGGATCAGCGATCAGTCCACGTCCGATTGCGATCAGATCTGCTTCACCATCTTCAAGAATACGGTTTGCAACTTCTGGTTCACGGATATTACCACTTGTCTGACAAGGCTTTCCAGTCTTTTCTTTGATTGATTTAGACATATAAGATTTCCATCCATCTGGAAGGTAATCTGCATCATACTGGTACTGGATAGAACATGTAAGTCCAGCAGAAACATCAAATACATCAACGTAATCTTTGAAATATTCAACGATCTCTAATGTATCATCTAATGTGTTACCACCTTCAGCAAGTTCATCAGCACTGATTCCTAAGAAGATAGGAATATTTTCACCAACTGTCTCACGAACAGCTTTTAATACTAATGTAGTGAAACGTGCACGATTCTCTTTAGATCCACCAAATTCATCAGTACGGTCATTTGTTGTTGGAGATAAGAACTGGTTTAATAAATAACCATGTCCAGCCTGAATCTCAACAGCATCAAATCCTGCTGTAACTGCACGTTTTGCTGCTTCAGCAAATTTATCAACGATCGTGTAGATTTCATCTGTTGTTAAAGCACGAGGAATATCACCACCAACTCTGGATGGAATATCAGATGCAGATACTGGCTGGATGTTTGTCATCTTACCATTTGCTACAGAACCAGCATGGTTTAATAAGATGCTGATTTTGGATCCGCAGTCATGGATGCTTTCACATAATCTGTATAATCCAGGAATATAGTTATCGTGGTCGATACGAAGCTGGTATGATCCGCTTGCTCCCTGTGGTGAATAAACACTCGCAGCTTCAATTGTGATCAGACCTGTTCCGCCCTTTGCACGCTGTTTATAATAATCAATGATTCTCTCATTTACTTCTCCGGTATGCTCAGCAAAATTTGTTCCAATGGGAGTCATGACAATTCTGTTCCTTAATGTCATAGATTTTACTGTGTACGGTTCAAATAATTTACGGAAATTCTTTGCTGCCATAATTATGATCCTCCAATTTGCTTAATAGTTTTCTAAAAATAATTATAGCAAAGTAGATATATAAATGCAATGAAGAATATGGTATACTATCCATAAATAAATTTTATGAATTGAAAGGGAATAGATTATGAATTTGAATCATTTGTACTATTTTCGGGCATTAGCTAAGGAAGAACACTATACTAGAACTGCAGATATGTTGTCCATTACGCAGCCAAGTTTAAGTCATGCGATCTCATGTCTTGAGAGTGAATTAGGAGTGAAATTATTCGAAAAACAGGGGAGAAATGCAAAATTAACGAAATATGGAGCATTGTTTTTACGTTATGTGGAGCAGTCGCTGGATATGTTGGATGAAGGAAAAAGGGTGGTAACAGAAACATCAGGAACCAGCGGTGGATTTATTGATATGGGGTATATATTTACTTTGGGAAGTCATTTTATTCCAAATCTGATCAAAGGTTATCTGGAAGAAAAAGGGAAGAATCATATTCATTTTTCATTTGGACAGGGAACGACGAAGAAAATCGTGGAAGAATTAAAAGATGGGAAATATGATCTTGCATTTTCTTCTTATGTGGAAGGGGAAGATGAACTTGAATTTATTCCGGTTGGTCAGGAAGAACTGGTTTTGATCACACCAAAGGACCATCCATTGGCTCAAAAGGAAGAAATCGATCTTCTGGATACAATTGAATATGATTACGTATATTTTACAAAGAACAGTGGATTAAGGCCAGTGATCGACAGTTGTTTTTCAAGGATTAAAAGGCAACCAACGATTGCATATGAAGGGGAAGAAGATTCTTCTGTTGCAGGGCTTGTTGCAGCAGGATTTGGAATTGCGATTGTTCCAAAGATTCCGCTTCTTGATACAATGGATGTGTGTGTTCGTCCGATCATATCACCAGAGATCGAACGATATATATATCTTGTACTAAAAAAAGAAAAATATCTGACACCGGTTGTGAAAGATTTTATTTCATTTATCACAGATCAAAGTGAATTTGCCTAAATTATAGAGGCAATGAATTGAAAAAATATAGGAATGTATGATATACTGAACAAGACCACACTTCATTATCTGAGAAGTATGGGGACATTTAGTATAGAAAAGGAAAGAACAAGAAGATGAGTCAGTTAGAAGAGATTAGAGAGAGATTAGATCTGTGTGATAAGAAGATTGTCTCTGTATTAGAAGAGAGAATGGATATCATCAAAGAGATCATGGTCTACAAGAAAGAGAATGGATTGCCAATCCTTCAGCCAGAACAGGAAAAGAGACAGCGTAAGATGCTGCTCACACATGTGGATGAGAATACCTATAAGGATGAGATTCTTGATATATTTACTTATATTGTAGAAAACAGCAGAAGAATTCAGGCAAAGACATTATTTACACATAACATCTTATTGATCGGATTTATGGGAGCAGGTAAGAGTACTGTTTCTACATATCTAAGTAAGATCCTTGCATCTCCACAGGTAGAGATGGATGAAGAGATCGTGAAGAAAGAAGGAATGTCTATCAATAAGATTTTTGAAGAATATGGAGAGACATATTTCAGAAACTGTGAGACAAACCTTTTGATTGAGCTTCAGAAGAAGAATAACCAGATCATCTCCTGTGGTGGTGGAGTTGCGCTTCGTGATGAGAACGTTGCTGAGATGAAGAAGAATGGAAAGGTCGTTTTATTAACAGCATCTCCAGAAGTGATCTTAGAGCGTGTCAAAGACAATGATGACAGACCATTATTACGTGGGAATAAGAATACTGAATTTATTTCTAATATGATGGAACAACGCCGTCCAAAGTACGAAGCGGCAGCAGATGTTGTAGTGAACACAGATTATAAGACTGTGGAAGAGATCGCAGAAGAGATCGTTGTGAAGTTAACAAGAGATGCAGATTAATCAGTAACATACAAGTTTTGCCCCTGTTTATGGGCAGATGGAGGATGAGCGAATGCATGGATTTACCCAGTATACACCAACAAGAATCATTTTTGGAAAAGAGACACAGAAGCAGGCAGGAGAACTTGCGAAAAGCCTGAAAGCTTCCAAAGTATTCGTTGTCTATGGTGGAGGAAGTGTTGTAAGAAGCGGATTACTTGATGAGGTAACTGCTTCATTAGAAGAAGCCGGTCTTGAATATATGACAGTTGGAGGCGTGAAGCCGAATCCAAGGCTTTCATTTGCGAGAGAAGCAGTGAAGAAATCCATTGAATTTGGAACGGACTTTGTATTGGCAGTAGGTGGAGGAAGTGTGATTGATACCTCAAAGGCTGTTGCACATGGAACAGCGAATCCGGATACAGATATCTGGGAGTTCTGGTCTAAGAAACAGACAGTGAAGAAATCTCTTCCTGTTGGAGTTGTATTAACACTTGCAGCGGCAGGAAGTGAGACAAGCGATTCAGCAGTACTTACGAATGAAGAGACGAAGATCAAGAGAGGTCTTTCCACAGATTTCAACCGCCCGGCATTTGCGATCATGAATCCTGAACTTACATATACATTACCAAAGTATCAGGTAGGATGCGGCATTGTGGATATTATGATGCATACATTGGATCGTTATTTTACACAGACAGAGAATAATGAACTGACAGATGAGATTGCAGAAGGTCTGCTTCGTACAGTGATCAGAAATGGTGCGGTTGCGATCAAGGATTCACACGATTATAATGCGATGAGTGAGATCATGTGGGCAGGAAGTCTTTCACACAACGGAATTACAGGACTTGGAGCTGAGAAAGACTTTGCAGTGCATCAGTTAGGACATGAACTGAGTGCGAAGTTTGATATTGCACATGGGGCAAGTTTATCCGCTGTCTGGGGAGCATGGGCAACTTATGTATATGATGCAAAACCAGCCAGATTTGCGCAGTATGCAAGAAGAGTCTGGAATGTAGAAGAAGCTGACGATGTGAAGGCAGCACAGGAAGGAATCCGAAAAACAGTTACATATTTTGCATCACTTGATATGCCGACAAGTTTTCGTGAGGCGAAAGAAATTGGTTCAAAAACAGACGAAGAAGTGAAGCAAATGGCACATGGATGTTCCTATGAAGGAACCAGAACGATCGGTTCATTTAAGGTCTGTGATGAGAATGATATATACGAAATCTATAAATTAGCAAATAAATAGTTGATTCAACTATAGATTTAAGATAAAATAAAAAAAGATATAATTTAAGGAGGACAATTATAATATGGTTACAGCAGGAGATTTTAAGAATGGATTAACAATTCAGTTCGAGAATAATATTTACCAGATCATCGAATTCCAGCATGTAAAACCTGGAAAGGGAGCAGCGTTCGTACGTTGTAAATTAAAAAATATCAAGAACGGTGGAGTTGTTGAGAAAACATTCCGTCCAACAGAGAAATTTGAAAACGCTCATATCGAACGTAAAGAAATGCAGTATCTGTACAATGATGGAGAATTATTCTACTTCATGGATAACGAAACATTTGATCAGATCGCATTAGGACCAGATGTTATCGGAGATTCTTTAAAATTCGTTAAAGAAAACGAAAACGTTACAATCGTTTCTCACGCAGGAAATGCATTCCAGGTTGAGCCACCAATCTCTGTAGAATTACTTGTTACAGAATGTGAACCAGGAGAAAAAGGAAACACAGCACAGGGTGCTACAAAACCATGTATCGTTGAAACAGGTGCTCAGGTAATGGTACCATTATTCGTTAACGAAGGTGATACGTTAAAGATCGATACAAGAACTGGAGAATATTCTTCAAGAGTATAATCTTGTTATGAAAGATAAGAATCGTGGAATTATATGCATCATACTGTCAGCTTTTTCCTTTGCCCTTATGGCATTGTTTTTAAAGCTGTCAGGAGATCTTCCAGCGATCGAGAAGAGTTTTTTCCGCAATTTAGTTGCGGCGGTCATGGCATTTATTATGATCATTCGTAGCAAGGAAAAGATTCAGATTCAGAAAAGAAATTTGCATTGGTTTATTCTAAGGTCCCTTTTTGGGACCTTAGGTATTTTCTGCAACTTTTATGCGGTAGATCACCTGGTGCTTTCAGATGCTTCATGTCTAAATAAGTTATCGCCATTTTTTGTTATTGTATTTTCTTATTTAGTACTGAAAGAGAAGATCACACCGACACAATGCGCATGCGTGATCGCAGCTTTTGTCGGTAGTTTATTTATTGTAAAACCAAGTTTCGCAGGCGGGATGACACCAGCAGCTGTGATCGGCTTTGCAGGGGGAATGTGTGCAGGTTTTGCATATACCTGTGTGAGAAAACTTGGACTTAGAGGAGAAAGAGGACCAATGATCGTGCTTTTCTTCTCAACATTTTCTATGTTGGCGTGTGTACCATATTTGATCATGGATTTTCATCCGATTTCAGCAAGGCAGATATTCTTTTTGTTATTAACAGGATTAGCTGCTGCAGGAGGACAGTTTGGAGTCACAGCGGCATATACGTATGCACCAGCAAGGGAAATTTCTGTATATGATTACACACAGATCATGTTCTCAGCAATTATGGGGCTTCTCGTTTTTGGACAGCTTCCAGATATGCTGAGTTTTGTAGGATATTGTGTGATCATTGCAGCAGGAGTGATTATGTTTCTTTATAATAAGAGACGTGGAGGAAATTAGATGAAATTCATATCATGGAATGTCAATGGGATCAGAGCATGTGTGAAGAAAGGATTTTTGGATTTTTTCAATGAGACAGATGCCGATATTTTCTGCATTCAGGAAAGTAAGATGCAGGAAGGCCAGCTTGACCTGAATCTTCCGGGATATCACCAGTACTGGAATTATGCAGTGAAGAAGGGATATTCAGGAACAGGCATTTTTACAAAAGAAGAACCGATCAGCGTTTTTTATGGTCTTGGGATAGAAGAACATGATCAGGAAGGACGTGTGATCACACTGGAGTTTAAAGATTATTACTTTATCACAGTGTATACACCAAATTCACAAAGTGAACTGGCAAGACTTTCTTATCGAATGAAGTGGGAAGAGGATTTTCTTGCTTATTTGAAGAAGTTAGAAGAGAAAAAGCCGGTGATCTTTTGTGGAGATCTGAAAGAATCACAACCATCACTGACACAAGAAGCCAAGCCGAAAAAGAAACCGATCATAATCTGTGGAGACTTTAACGTTGCAGCGACCGAACTAGATTTAAAGAATCCGAAAAATAATGTCAAAAATGCCGGATTTACACCGGAAGAACGTGAAAAGTTCAAGACATTACTTGACTCTGGATTCACAGATTCTTATCGATATTTACACCCAGATACAGAGAAGTATTCATGGTGGAGCTATCGATTTAAGGCAAGAGAAAGGAACGCCGGATGGCGTATCGATTATTTCTTAACATCTGATTCTATCAAAGATAAGATCAAAGATGCGGAGATCTTAACCGATGTCATGGGTTCCGATCACTGCCCAATTGAATTAGATATAGACATTTAATCCTTCAGGAAAACGTCTAATATAAATTCTGTATTATTATCCCTGCTATATTCAATGGAGCTGATAATGCTTTTTAGATAAGTGTTTTTAATATCAGCATCAAGTGTTGGATCTAGCAGGGATTTTAATGCATCTGATAAGAGCATTATTTTCTCTTCGTACTCATCTTTTGTCGGAACAGAGTCCTCTAGATGATCCATTTGCTTTTTTATGGACTCAATGCGTTCTTTGTTAATAAGCTTTCGTCTGGTAAATTCTTCATCAGTTAAGATTCCATCTTCCCAGGCATCAAACAGCTTAGGCAGCTTCTTTTCTTGTTTTATCAATTCTTTTTGCAAGACTTCCAATTGGCTAAGAATGCTGTTTTCATCAACGTCAGGAAGATTATCTATTTTCATTTCAAAATCATCAATATACAGTTCCAAAGCATGAGCAACTGCATCAACGACATCTTTTAATACAGCAGATTTCACATTACATACTTGTGAAGTTTTATGTAAGATACGAGGTAGAGTATTGGGACGTTTTAAGTATCCTTGATAAATCATAGCTTTTTTGCATTTGGCACAGATCAATATACCAGCAAGCGGATTCATTAATTTAAGGTTTGCTTTTGTTTTGTCGGAATAAAATCGAGAGGAAGCAGCATGAAAAGTAATTTCATCAACAATCCCTTTATGTTTACCTTCATACAACATATATTGACTGGTATGAGCTCTTGGCCTTGATGACACTAGATTCCCATTAACTAATGTTTTTGTTTGCATTCGATCATTCCAACGAACTTTTCCAGTATATGTAGGATTAGTTAGTATTGTCTTTACTGTACCAATAGCCCATTCGGCACTGCCGGTATAAGTAGGAACTCCTAAACTGGTTAATCTTTTGCAAATCTTACCAGGAGTTAAGTGTTCTTTTACAGTCCATTCAAAGATATTCTTAACGATCGGAGCTTCTTCAGGGTTTGGAACAAGGGTTCTTCCTGTTTTTGTTTTTAGGATATCGTATCCGTATGGTCGATAGGATCCCATGTAATTTCCTTCAACAACGGCCTGAAGTTTCCCACGCATCATTCTTTTTCGTATCATTTTATATTCTCTGCGAGACATAAATAATTCAAATTCCATATACTCTTCATCATCCGAACTTTGTACAATGTCATATACTTTGGTAGGTGTAACTACCAAAACACCATTATTATTATTGGAATACCGTAGGCAATCCATGATGATTTGTGCATCCCCTTGGTTTCCACGAGATAATCTTGTAACTTCTACGACTAAGATTCCCTTCCACATACCGGCATAACAATCATTGATCATACTTTGGATTTCTTTTCTGGCGGAAATAGTTTCTCCAGAAACAATTTCACGATAGATTTTACCGATTGGAAGCCCAAGTTTTACTGCTAATTCTGTTAAGATTCTTTCATGCCTTGCTAAAGTTTCGCCTTCTCCAAGCTTTTCAGCTTCGGCATCTGCACGACTCTTTCTTAGGTAAATGCAGAATTGATCTGATTTTTTTAGTTTTCCTAACTGATTTCCTATGTTCATATACCATCGTTCCTTTCCATATTTTGATTATTTGGGTACAAAAAATACACTTCTTGCAAAGTGTAGGTTAAAAATGGTATACTTTAACTGTCGGGGAAAAGTACACATCTAACCTATAGATGCAAGTAGTTTTTCTTTTTAATCCGTCCAGTTGCAGCTGGGCGGTTTTTTTATCCATTTTCCTGATATCAGAAAATGGTATTTAGCAAATTGTTTTAACGTATGAAATCTTAAGTTGTTGGAAGATAACATATCATGGTTTAATCTGTTTCTTTACAACATCTTTTGCAAGGGGTGTATCCATTATCAATAGCTCTTTGAGCAGAAATTTCTAATGGATGTTTAATGCCACTGCAGTAAGGATCTTGATGGTATTTATCGGAGGTTCCTGTAATCCATACGACTTTTTCCGGTTGAATATCCATATTTAAAATCTGACCAAGATAAGTCGCATCTTCAGGAAATTCTCGACAATGTCTATTCACTTCATGAGCGACCGCGCTAGAAAGATCATCAAAAGGTTTTGTATACTTTAAACCACTTAAAATAAAGAGAAGTTGGTTCAGTCCTTTTGGTAAAATATCTTCAGAAAGATCCGCACCGAAATTTTCTAAACGAACATTGCTATCAGATCGATAATTATAAATTCTCCTACCATGGGCCGCTAAATTTCTGTAATCCAAGCAAACAAAAAGCGTATCCATCATTATTAATTTTAAATTATCTATGGAAAAATCGGTGGAATCAACATCATATAAGTGATATACCATCTGTTCTTTTTCATGGGGTTTAAAAAAATTAATGAAATTTACAATCGTACTGAAGTATAGATTCTTAAAAAGAATCCAAGGTGGAATGATTCCATGTACTTCGCGGTAATGCGATACTGGTGGTTTATTACTATTTAAAGAACTTTTAATTTTAAATATTGTGTTTCGTAATGAAAATTTAGGGTTCCTTCTACGTTTATCCCTATAATTTCTAAAATTTAGATAATCATCCTGATGCGTACCGAAGGATTGTGCAACAACATCAGCAGCGGATGCTTTAATATGTTCCTCTAAATCTAACATTGATGCAATAACGGCATTTCGTAGATTTTTATCGAACATATATAAAGAAAGTATTTGATTAAAAGTTATTCCTGATCTATAATGCAAACCGTCTGTATCAGTATATATGTAAGGGGCACGATAACCTTTGATAAGATTAAAATAACCAAAGATTTCAAGATATTCTTTTGCAAAATCATCATCCTCAATTATTAGATTTTGTTGTTTTAATTTTTCTAGTTGTTCTTCAACAGAAGAATATAAAATTTCACTATTTGTATTATCCATAAGTATCTCCTAACGCAAAAAGAGCCTCGGAATACTTTCCAAGGCTCTCGCGTGCGGCCGGAACACCAGCCATTCGCTAATTAGCTACATTATAAGTATATTCTTATTCCTTGTCAAGTATTCTTGTTAAAATTATTGAAAATTGTTACTGGATTTTTATTATTTGGACAGCTGGTAGCTGTTTTTTTTAAAATTATGAATCATGCTTGTTTTTGCATAGTTTCTTTCATTTTTAAAGAAATTCTGTATTGATCGGCATCAGGGACGTCGACAAATTCTACAGTTTTATCAAAATTATTTTTGACAACTTCTTTAATTTCATCTAGAGAAACTTTGAAAAATTCTCTTCTTTGGTTTACAAGATTTAATTTTCGATTTTCAAAAGCTTTATGTAATTTTGCTTCCAGAGCTGGAGCATCTTCTGAAAAGATCATAGCATGTACATCAAATTTAAAAGGAACGGAAGCATCACCCAGTTCATCAACACGTTCCTGGGGATTTAATCTTCGTGTCATTCCAATTTTGTATATTCCTTCACCAAATGATCCAATGTTAGAAATTACATATACATATCCAGCTTTTTGGTTAGCTTCTCTATAATCGATATTTTTGATTTTGGTATCAATGTCAGATAAGGACTGTATAATTTCTTCTTTCTTTTTATTTAAATCTTCAGTATCTTCATCAGAAGAAGAGGATAATTGCTTATTAATATTAGAAAGAGCCTGTTCATAATGTTTGCGTTCTTTATCAATATTTTTGCGTTGTTCCTTAAGTTCTTTTTGTAATCGTGCTTCTTCACGTTGTTGAGCTCTTAATTCAGCTTTTTCCTCTTTCTCACGCTGCTTTTGAATCTGATATTCCAAGGCTAATTGGAGTTCTTGGATTTTTAGATCATAGTAGTCAGAAGTTATGGAAATAGCCATGGTCACTCCTAATTTTGCAATTGCATTAAAGCTTCGTTCCATTTTTTTGACCGAGGAATCGAAATTATTGTATTTTACTTTATTGATAATTTCATCGCATTCACTGTTAAATGCACGGAGCAGTAGTTTTTGCATATCCTTTATCATTTTGCGTCCTCTGACGACACTTCCATTGACTTGCCAGTCGGCACTACCAGATACCGCAGACCCGTCTTTGATCATGGCTTTTTGCATATTGCGTATATTCGTAAGTTCTGCTTTATAAGAATCCGCATTAAGAAAAGAATATCGCGGTTCATATAATCCAAAGTCTTGAACTAAGATTTCATCAGAAAATGTGATAATAGATTTCTTTAGTCCTTTTATGGTTGAATTTAATTCATTGATTTCATCATTGTATGCAACAATAAGTGATTTTTGTTTAGTAATTTCAGACATATATTTGTCATATTGTTCTTTTAATTTCTGTTCTTGCATTACTTTTTGATGTGCAAATTCAACCTGAGATTCAGCAATCTGTTTTTTTAATGATTCTAGATCTTGCATTTCTGGAGTGAGTAATGATTCCAGTGCTGCTTTTTCATTTTCAAGAATAGCGATTTTTGCTTCCATTTTGGAATTGGTATTTTCTAATTCCTGAATCTTATCATTTAATTCGTTGTTTCCAAATATTGAATTTAACAAACCCATTATACCCCCCCTGTATTCTATGTTGACATTTTCCTGTGTGTTATTTAAGTATTTGATTCGAAATCAGCTAATAGGATTGATTAAAAAGCTCTTCAGGTATCCGATCGAAATCAGGGAGTTCTCCAAAAGGATCTTCAGGAGGTTCTAAAGCTAACTGCTCATTACTCTCTGGATTCGAACTAGGAGGATAAAGTTCCTGATCCCAGTCCTGTAAGAAGCCTTGATCGTAAAAAATAGATTTATTTCCAGATATAGGGCAATATCGTGCGTTAGTTGGTAAGATCGTATTGTAGATGCAATTACCGATATAATTACAATTGCCGATACATCGGTTTACAAGGCAGGATCCACAAATCTGGCAATATTCACCCTGGATATTCGTTTGTTCGTTTTGACATCTTGGACATCTAATCAATTTTTTAGAAGCATAAGTTTCGAATTCTTTATATATCATGTCTCCGTCACCCCATTTCAGTGTGTTTTTATTGCCGCAGATAGGGCAATATTTTCCATATTCTTGAAGTAAAGTTGCGCCACATGTTCGGCAGTAATATTTATAGATGAAGTCGTAATAATATTGAAGAAGCTGATTATCATATTCATCTTCAATATTTATGTGAGATATCCATTTTTCATAAGCACGAAAACGATGTGTAGCTGCATTACTTGATATCTTACAGAAAGTTTTAAGTTCATTGATAGTAGAGACTCTGAACTTAAACAAAACAACATGAGGAACAAGAATTAATTGTGCGAAATAATCAGCTTCTTCTTCAAGATAGTTATAGGTAGAATCGCTTAAGCCATTTCGAAAAAGCTTATTATATTTGTAAAATTCATGATGCCTCAATACTATATGCCCTAACTCATGGGCTAAGTTCCATCGAACTCTATTTGAGTGAAGAATGTTAAAATCTAAGTCATTATAGTAGATGGAGTAACGTTTGTTTCCATCCCAGACAGCATAAGAATCTTTTGTTTCTGCATTTATAATTAACTCTTCATAAGTTATATTATGCTTTCGAATTTGACTACTATAAGTAATTAATTTGACATTATTCATTCCTCTAATAATATTTCCAATTTTAACAGGTACGCAAGGCTGTCCGTATTTTTTTAAAATTGAAAGTACACGATTTTTAATTTCAGCCCTGCGATTACTCGATATCTCCAGAATCATCTTCATCCCAATTATATTCATCAAAATTTGCTTTTAAAATGTTCATTAGTTTTGCTTGGTCTTTTGCAGACATCTTACTTTTTTCTCTTTGTATGATAACAAGATCTTGATCAAAATGCTGTTCATTAGAAGTTGAGTTTGCTTCATTATTCCAACCCATTAAATATGCAGGGGTGACATGGCAAAGGTTTGCAACAGCTTCTATTTTGTCTGATGGTATGTTAGTAATAAGATTATTTTCATATTTATATAAAGTTTGTTTTGACACATTAATTTTAGCTGCAAAATCAACTTGGCTCATTCCCATCCTTTTTCTTGATAGTTGTATTCGTTCTCCTACAGTCATTAATATCATCTCCTTTCTGAATAATTTTATGTTATCACAAAAAAGTTATAAAAGCAACCAAAAGTATCTTGACAAGTTACTTTTTTGTGATATAATTAAAGTAACTTAAAAAGTTACGGAGGTGAGAAAGTGGTAAGAACAGACAAGCTTCGAGGAATTATATCCGAAAGAGGTTTAACACAAACAAAAGTAGCTCGATTAATAGGAATTACGCCAAAAACATTTTATGAAAAAATGGCAAAAGGTGTTTTTGGAAGCGATGAGATCGAGATTATGATCAAAGAACTTCATATAGAAAATCCGATTGAAATTTTTTTTGATCTTAAGTAACTTTTAAAGTTACTATATTAAATAACAGATGACTCAATTCCTTGCCCGATCGTTGATGCTAATCCGATTGCATAGGAATAAAAAGAAAACAACCCCGACACAGTTAGCTTCTTTTCAATATAAAAAACATTCACGTGATCAGGCAAGGAATTGAGTCATCTGGCGAAAGGTAGGTGATGTTATGAAAGATAAAGCAGACAAGACCTTTAGTATTGGTAATGGAACTGTTCATATTCACGGAACAGTTAACCAGGAAAAGATAAAGGATGCAACAACAGAGTTCTTAAAGGAGGTTGAACGAAGAAAGAGAAAGGCGAAGAAAGAAAAACAAGCAGTCTAGAAAGGTACATAACAGTACACTGCAAATTACAAGATAATAAAAACAACCCAAGAAACACAGACGACTTAAACACGCTGGTCAAATTGAATATGTCGCTATGATCCCAATCTATAGCATAACAATAACTGCAAAACATAAACAATTAAATCTCTTCTTGATATAAAACATTGACCTATAAAAAATTAAAAATTGAATATAGAACTGGCCAGCGTGTTTAAGTCGTCTGGTAACAAACAAAAGAAAGGTAAGGTGTATATTTTGGAAAATGTACGAAGATACGAGGTATACGAAGGTCGTTTCGTAGAATCAAAGAAAAAGATTCAGAAGGCGATTGATCGTCAGAGAAAAATGAACAAGGTTCGAAAGAAGATTGAAAGGATGGTGATCTGCCACATCATTGGATTATTGTTTGCTGGATCAACAGCAACCTTGATGATTCCAGAGCTTATTGAAGCAAGAGGATATTTTGCATTCGGTGGCGAATGGATGCTGTTTGGTGTGTTTTATATCATTGGGTATTTAGGAATGAAATACATCAATGAGAGAGGAACAGAACAATGACAACAGGATACAAAAAAAGGTGCCCACAAAGCAGCAACTCCGTTAGGCACACAAATAAAAGTTCAGAAAAAATTATACCACAGATTAAGGAAGGAAACAAACATGAAAGATAAATTTTTAGCGAAATGCGACAATGCGGTAATCAAGAGCTGTCGATTTGCAGAAGTATGAGACGAAGATAAAGCGTTCAAAGTGTTGGAAGATATGGCAGAAGAGGCAGTAACAGAAGTTCTTGGATATGTCAATCCAATTTCAGAACATACATCGGTGTTTATCGTGCCAGTTTTAAGAGCGGTTTCAGATGCTTTAGAAAAAGGATTAACTGACTATGACAAAGGAATTTCTGAATATATCGAATCATTCTTAGGAAGAAGTGTTAAATCTGAGATCACAAAGGAGGAAAATGATAATGGGAAAAATGATCTTGATCACACCAAATAATGATGTGAAAGAACTTGAATATCCAGATGAGGGACTTAAATCATGGAAAAAGTTGAAAGAACACATTGGAAACAGATGTGACTTACTTGAACGAGTACAGCCCAACAGATTATACACAGAGATTGGTGCTGGATTCGAGATTAAGAAAGTGCCAGGATCAAAAGTAAGTATGCTAGTCGACGAAGAATTTCTTTATCACTGTGATAAGACCAAATTAAATAAGATCGCTTCTTATTTATACGAAACAGATCTTCATGGGTACCCAATTCTTGGGAATGCTTTGATCATTGGAGAAAAGTATGGAAATGCAGGAATTGAGTTTTGTGGAATGTCAGAAGAACAGTTCGATCTTGTCTTTTCTAAATTGACAGAATTGGGAAAGAGGTTTAAAGATGCAGGAAATTGAAATCAGCAAAGGAATCAAGCGGATCAAGTTCGATTCCTTTGATTCCTGGCTAAATGCCAGACATGGAATCGGTGGATCAGATGCATCCGCAGTATTAGGTCTTAGCCCTTATAAAACTAACGTTGATCTATACTTAGAAAAAATAGGACAGAGAATACCTGCAGATATCTCCGGAGAAGATTATGTAAGGTATGGACATGATGCGGAGCCGTTGCTTAGATCGCTGTTCGCACTTGACCATCCAGAATACCAAGTCGAGTACTTCGGAGACAACATGATTCGAAACGAAAAATATCCATGGGCACATGCATCCTTGGACGGAGAGCTGACTGATCAAGATGGGCGCAAAGGAATCTTGGAGATCAAGACAACTAATATCCTGCAAGGTATGCAGAGAGAAAAGTGGAAAGATCAGATTCCAGATAATTACTACATACAGGTGCTTCATTATCTGTTAGTTACTGAGTATGACTTTGTAGAGCTAAGAGCACAGCTTAAATCGGTATGGCAGGGACAAATCAGATTGGAGACAAAAGATTATCACGTTGAGCGATCAGAGGCAGAAGAAGACATTGAGATATTAAGACAAGCGGAAGAAGAATTTTGGTGGAAAGTCGAAAAAAGGCAGCAGCCAAATTTAATTTTGCCAGAGATATAAGGAGAAACACATGGAATTTAAAATTTATGATCCACAAGAAAATGGGTTTCTGCAAACGATTCACTGGAATTATGAAGAATTAAAAGCAGAACTCCAAGAGAAAACAGATTACTATGCAAATCTAGTCTATACACCAGACCAGATAAAACTTGCTAAAGAAGACATCGCAAGTTTACGTAAGTTTGTAACAGCATTGGAAAACCAGCGAATCTCTATTAAAAAACAAGTTATGCATCCATATACAAAATTTGAGAGTGAAGAAAAAGAAATAGTCAAGATTCTTACAAAAGCAATCAATAATATCGATGCTCAGATTAAAGAATGCAGAGAAACAGAACGCCAAAAGAAACTTGAAAAAGTAAAAGAAATCTATGCAAAAACAATCGGAGGTCTTGCTGATGTAGTAACGTTTGACAAGATTTTTAAAGATTCTTGGCTAAACGTGTCAACATCATTTAAATCAATCACAAATGAAATTACTGAGATCCGAGACAAGGTTGATAATGACCTGGTAGTGATCAATGCGGATACAAGTCCTTATGCATATGAAATGAAAGAAGAATATTTGAAGAACTTTGATCTTACAGAAGCAGTTAATAAAAAGCAACAGCTAGAGGAAACAGAAAAAAAGAAGGCTTTATTCGAAGAGCAGCAGAAACAGAAAAAAGATAAAGATCAGAAAGCAATGAGAGAAGAAATCAAAAAGATTGTATCTGCAGGTAATGAAAAAAAAGAGTCAGTCAAAGAAAGAACACGTGCAATTACATTTCGATGTGTTGTGAAAGAACGTAATTTTAAAGAAGTTAATGCAAGACTAAATTTGGTTACAAAAGTATGCGAGAAATTTGAAATTTTGGAACAGGAGGAACTATAGATATGGCAGTTGGAAATAGTTTAGCAAACAGAAAAAAACAGCAGTCTTCAAAAACAGGAATCACAACATTCCTTAATAGCATGGCCGTAATATCAAACATTGATCAGGCATTGGGAAAGGATAATAGACAGCGTTTTATTACAGGAGTGATTTCAGCAGTAAATAACAATGAATCACTAAAAGAATGTACAAACCAGTCTATTCTTTCAGGAGCTTTGCTAGGGGAATCATTAAAATTATCACCTTCTCCACAATTAGGGCATTACTATCTTGTGCCTTTTAATGATAAGAAGTATGGAAAAATTGCTCAATTCCAGTTGGGGTACAAAGGATATATTCAACTTGCGATTAGATCAGGACAGTATCGTAAGCTTAATGTACTGGCAATAAAAGAAGGTGAACTTGAATATTTTGATCCATTGAACGAAGAAATCAAAATCAATTTGATGATCGATAAATGGGATGAACGAGAAGAAGCACCAACAATGGGATATTATGCAAGTTTTGAATTAACCAATGGATTCAGAAAAGCAATTTACTGGTCTAAGAAGCAGATGATGTCACATGCAGATAAATATTCAGCAGCATTTTCAAAGGATGCGACACAGATTAATACAAAATACGGAACGAAAGAAAAAGTATCTTTTGAAGATTATGAAGCAGGAAACTATGATCCAAAGGACTCATGGATGTATTCTTCGCATTGGTACAAAGATTTTGATCAGATGGCATATAAAACAATGCTACGTCAGCTGATCAGCAAATGGGGAATCATGTCTATTGATCTGCAAAATGCTATGGAATCCGACATGGCAATGATAAATGAAGATGGTACAAAAGAATATGTAGATGCTGTTACAGAAGAGAATATTGTATCTGAACAGGATTTAAAAGAAAGTAATGATGACGATAATAAAGAAAATATATCTGAAGAAAATCAGCAACCAGAAGCAAGCTTCCAGGAAGATCAGCAATTCTTCAAATAAAAAATATCAGGCAGGGAGGTTAACATGAATTACATAGAAGAAGTGAATAGTTTTTATGAATGGATTCGCTTTAAACCTATCCCTGCGGGAGCGCAAGCGCTTTGGCACCTATTAATGAATATTAACAACGGATGTGCGGTTAACATTGATGGAAAATATTATTGGCCAGTTGAATTTACGGTCTCCAATGGATCTCTCACATCGGTACTGGACTTCTCCAGGACGCAATTAGACAGAATGAGAAATGTCTTAATTCAATCTGGACGAATCGTGTACAAGAAGGGCAACCGGGGTCAAAGTGGAAAATATAGAATAAATCCATTTAATACACATTATGTTACACAACCTGTTACACATCCCGTTACACAACTCGTTACACAAGTGTGGCAGTTACGTAACATAATGTGCACATTAAATAATAATAATAATATGAATGATGATGGTGATATATATAAGCGCACACCTGAGACCGAAGATATACAGGAAAAACTTCAAGAACTTGTTAAAAAATATTTTGGAAGAAACTCTACAGACAAAGATCTAGAGATTGTTCGTAGTCTTGTTTACAGAAAACAAAGTATTGATCAGAAAACTACTGTTGGCCCAGATGATACTAAAGTCGAATTATTGGAACATGCAATGGATATAGCTTATATGTCTGGAACAATGAACTGGAATTATGTCTTAGGGATACTACGCAATTTTACAAAGCGTGGAATTACGACAGTTGACGATGCAGAAGCATATCAAGCTGAAATAGATATGGCAGCAGGAAAGATATAAGGAGTGATGTCATGACAAATTGGAATATGCCGTATTGGCAGACGAAACAAACAAAAGATTACCAAAATAAACTACGTGGAGCAAGAAGTAAAGCTATGGGTGATGCTTGGGAAGTTATGATTTCTAATGCATGTGATGCATATCGCAAAGCCGGAATTGCTGACATACAAAAGACTCCAGAACCTTTTCGTGTAACTAGAAATCTTGGAAAAGGCAGATTTGAAGGGCACTTTATACATTGTGCACAACCTGATTATAAAGGAATTATGATGAATGGTCAGGGTATCATTTTTGAAGCAAAATATACAGATCATAATCGAATCATGCAAAATGCTGTAACAGAAACACAGTCAAAAAATTTTGAGAGATTTCAAATTTTAGGTGGTCTTGCATATGTAATGGTTTGTATACAGCTAAAAGATTTTTACAGAGTTCCATGGAATATCTGGAAATCTATGAAACAGCTATACGGGCATAAATATATGACATCTTCGGATCTGGAAATTTATAAGGTGCCGTGTAGAGAAAATTTTGTAGAAATCCTGAAGGGAATAGAGAATGAAAGGAACTAATAAATGGAAAATTTAAATAAAGTACAGTTAACAGGAGAAATTCAATCTGGGATTAGAGAAAATCATGAATGGAAAAGTGAGAAATTTTATATGTTTGAGCTCGGGGTAAAACGTAAAAGTGGCGTGATTGATAAAGCTCGGATTATAGTCTCAGAAAGATTAATTGATCTGAACAGCTTAATGTTAGGAACAGTTATCAACATTGAGGGAGAAATTCGTACATACAATCAACATGATGAGCAAAATAGATCTCATTTATGTGTATACATTTTTTCAAATACAATTAAAGTTATTGATCAGGACGATTACTATCCAACTAATATGGTTGAGCTGGAAGGATTTTTGATTAAGCAACCGATATTTAGAACAACACCTTTAGGAAGAGAACTTTGTGATGCAATTATTGCTGTAAACAGGAGATTTAAAAGGACATCTTACATCCCTTGTATCTTCTGGTCACGAAATGCAAGATATTTATCTAAACATGATGCAGGTACACGAATAAGACTAAAAGGTCGTTTGCAAAGCCGTGAATATCAGAAGCGAGAAGACATTGGTAGTGATCACTACAGAACAGCTTACGAGGTATCAAGTTATTGGATGTCAGTATTAGAAGATTCAGAAACTACTGAAAAATAAAATATAAAGCATCCGGCTGATTTCTGTCCGTACAAAATGCAACTAGTAACCATAAATGTTGTTAAATTTAAAAGTCGTAGTATTAGTCGTGGTAGTTGTAGATTTAGGGATAATCTTAAACTATAAAAGATGATCAGTGCGGACAGAAATCAGCCGGATGAGCTGAATTATATACCACAACAGTAACTATTGAACGCATAAGAAACAGTTAAGCGTATAAGCCATGAGCCTGCTGCCTATGCGGCAGGCGGAAAGGAGCACGATGGCAGATTACAGCAAAGGATTTAAAAGAAGAGTAGTAATTTTATGGATCAGACACAACATGTCATCAAGTGAAATAAGCAGATTATCAGGCAGTGATCATAAAACATTACTGAAATGGTATAAACGTTTTTATCCGGAAATAGCAGTGGGGGTACAGCAACACAAAGATACAAATTGGCACAATATAGGTATGTGTGCCGGTTATTACAAATAAAGGAGGCACTAAAAATGAGCAATTATGAAAGTAAGGCACAAGCTTTTTTATTTGCAATCATCAATGCTTATAAGAATGATGATCTAAATCTTAAAGAAGATATTCCTAAAATTGAAGTACCAGAAAATGGCGATTATACGGAAGATTTACAAGCATTAATAATTGCAATCAGTATGTGGTATTCGACTATTTCAAACAATCTTGTCGATTTTATTGAAATTACACATGTTATGAATAAAATGATGGTTCAATATTATCTGGATAAGGTAAAAAATAATGAAAAGGTGTACCAAGAGGAGTAAACACTTATAACAAAATTAAATAGATAGTTGCAAAATGTCGATAAACATCGAAAATATTAGATATTTGCTGTATGTTTTTCATTCCTAACAACATACAGTTGATGTAATATAAAAGTGATAGCGGCGGTTGATATAATTTTAATTCATTAGTTGTAATTCAAGGAATATCATATTCCATTTTTCTGAAAGTATATTAATCTACCGTTTGGTAGTTTCATCATTTGTAAATTGTTTTAATAAATTCCATAGACTGTTGGAAAGTTCAATATAAAAATAAAGAGTAGTGAAATCATATCCACTTACTTTCCAGCCAATCAAGGAAACAATTACAATGATAGCTTCCATATAACACATCCCTTCGGATAAATGTCCGCTATCACTATATATAGCTGTGAATCGAATGCTACTAACATTGATTTCACAGCTATATTTATAATATCAAATGACATTCCAACTATCAATATGATGGTTGGATTTTTTTATTGCAACAATTTAAAAGTAAATAACAATAATCAGGCAGTTTAGTTTTCTGTTCGAGCAGGATTCTTTTTAGTAACAACTATTAACAATAAGCATCATTAAAATGTAAACATATTTTTTCAAGTGTCTTGTGGATTTGCAGAACTTTATACAAGATTTGGTAATTACAATTTAAATCATAAAGAATCACAATTTTTATATGATTAGACAACATTAATTCGAATAGTAATCAAGATAAAGCATTGTATCGAACAGAAAATTAAGCTGTCTGAAAAAATGATAAAAGAATGGGAGTAATAGAATGAGCAAACAAGAGTATATAATGCAAGGTAGAAACGAAGGAATTGTATTTAGTGTGAATATTATTAATGAAAAAGGACCTGATGAACTGATAAGAATTGCAAGGCAGAGGAAACTTGCCGGATTAAAGACTATGATTGATCCAAGACTTTATGAAAGAGATTTAGAAGAAGCAAAGAGACAGATGTTAGATGCAATCCTAATTATGAGCATTATAGTTTTAAAAGATGAGTTTGATTTCGGAAGTAAGAGGTTAGATCGATTTAGAAAAAGATTTAATGAGAAATCAGAGTGCCTGGAGACAGGGCATGTGACATGGATTGATCTAATTGAGCAGATTCAGGAAGAAAACGGAATTGAACTGCAGCTTAGGAAGAATGATACAAATATCTGGAACTGGGGGAAATTATGATGCTGAATAAGAAAGAATTTGAAGGTTATGTATGTGAGATCGCAGGAAAGCCGATTAGAGAAATGAAGTTATGCCCGGATAAGCAGCAGAAGTTAAAGGTCCGGATCAAGTGTGACAAGAGTTGTATTTATTGTGAAAAGGAGAAAGAACATGAATGTGATTAGGATAAGTGAACGAAAAGGTACAGAAGCAAGGGGAACTTGCACAGAATGTGGCAAAGAATCACGAGAGGACCAAGAAATGTTAAAAATAAGATTCGAACATTATGGATCGAGCATTTTTTTGTGTGAAAGATGTCTTAAAACTTTGCATTATGTTATTGGAACATGGATTGAGGAGTGAAAAAATGTGTACATTACAATTTAGTGTAGATGGAGAATTTATAACGGATCTATCAAGAGAATAGTTTTATGTAGAAGGTAAAGGATACGATAAGTGTATGGATTTGTTGGAATCTTCTATGAGTGGAACTGATGAAACTAAAGAACAAATTATAAGACATGCTGAAGATCTTTTGCTTGGACGTGCAGCATTAAAAGGGAATACAAGAGATGGAACGTACCATTTGGAAATTTATCCTCCTGAAGAAGAGGAGAAAATGCCAGAATATATGAATGTATGGAAAATTGTAGGAGAGCAAAAGAAAGTTAAAGATGAACTAGAGCAATACAAAAGACGTTGGGAAGTTGCAATGAAAATGATTCCTAGACACCTAAAAGAAGAAATAGGCATTGAACTTGACGAAGATCTTACAGAACCAGAGTCACGACCAGTAGTATCGAGAGCCTTAGATAATTATATGAAAAGAATGCTTGATACAGAGGAACACACAACAGAAGACTATGGATGGTTAGAACCAAACGGAAAATTCCATGCAGTAGAATGGGGAGATCATCAGAAATGGGCTTATGAATATTTAAAAAGCAATTTAAAGAAAGAAGAATTGCCGAAGCTTTATGAAGCAGGAGATGAGCTAACAAAAGAAGGATGGGTGCTACTCCATAATCCAACTCAAGGAATTGCAATGACAACAAAAAATCCATGCAAAGATTATACAAAGGCACAGAAAGAGTTTTTGTTTGAATATTACATGGAAAGAAACTGTGAGAAAGAAGCAAATGATATCTGGGAGGAATAAATGATTAACAGTAATATCTTAAAAACTTGGAACGAAGAAAGAATTAAATATCAGATACGATATGCAAAAAGTTGTGCTGAATATCACAAATATCCTGAGAATTTAGACAACAAAGGACATATGCATGAACAGAGTTGGGTGTTGATTAATGTTTTTGGGCTATCAGCCAAACAAGTCGAAGAAGTAGAACGAGAGGATGGTTTTACAACAGAGGATATCCTTAGTCCTGAATTTGAAAGGTGGTGTCGCTTAAGTTAGCGAAAGAACAGTTGGATAACAAATAAAAATCTAGTAGGAAGAGAAATGGAGATACAGAATATATCGGAAGTTCGCTGAGAAGCAAGAGATACATCTACTACAACTGTTTTGTAGAGAGTATCGCAGATATTGATTAGAAGTACAGGAAAAGGAAGTGGAGAAAATGGGAATTAAAAATCTAACAGAAGCAGAAGAAAAAGAGTTTTACAGACTTGTTGAGAAGATGAGTGGGAAAGGGAAAGAACCAGACAAGAAACAGGATGCAAAGGTAAAGAAACCAGAGTATGGAGATGTAGTCTTTCATCTTAACTATGTTGGAGAAATTAGAAGAAATACATGGCTTAATACTCAAACAGATTCTAAAATGTGGGAATTAGGAAATATCTTTTTCACAGAAGAAGAAGCAGAATTCGCAAGAGAGAAAAGAAGAGTAGAAGTAGAACTTGAACGGTATGCAAAGGAGCATAATGGTTCGATACGCAGTGATAGTTTTTACCTTTTATATAACAATGAAAATGATGGAAAACTTGATTATGATGTGTGGAGTACTTGTAAACCACAGGGAGGGGTGCAGTTTACATCAAAACAACTTGTATTTGATGCAATCGAAGCAGTAGGAAAAGACAGAATCCTTAAATATATATTTTGTGTAGAAAGTGAGGAAAATGAGTAATGAATTTAGAAGAAGCTACTAAATATATGAAAAGTAAGGTAAAAGAGAAATATAAGGACGGCACGGTTCAACTAGCGGTTCTGCACGACGAAGAAGCTAATGATTTTTTCAAAGAAGCGGAAAACTATAAACTGCTTGAAATCTGGCTGGAAGAACTGAAAGAGTTGAGGAAACACAAAGAAAAATATAGATGGCACGACTTAAGAGATAATCCGAATGACCTGCCAGATGCGAA
>ERZ827037.704-NODE-704-length-41995-cov-11.365403_pt1 | contig 41995 bp, 50 predicted proteins | sample MGYA00519924_ERZ827037 | MGnify/ENA primary metagenome ERZ827037 (study PRJEB31778, sample SAMEA3449250) | human gut metagenome | biome: human gut; feature: human-associated habitat; material: faeces | place: United Kingdom | collected 2010/2012 ...
ATTTTCTCTTAATCCATCATAACTTCCTACAAACATACTTTGACTAATTTCTACGACATCTCGATATCTTTTGATCTCTGTTTGCTTGTCGACCTTTCCTATCAAGGTCGACAGATCATTTTCTCTTGAAACAAGTTCTTCAGGTTGAATGACCTGTCTTCCTTGAAAAAAAGCATAATTACAAAGATCTGCAAAACATCCTTCATCTCTAAGCAGTTTTTTACAAGTACTGTCACTTGCATTTCTTTCTTTAATGCACATCCTCTTTCCTCATATAAATTTTTTATATTAAGGTTTTATACATTGCTTTTTGTTTATATTGTTTATCATATTTATAAGGAGTTTTCTGATTTAATTGTATCATATGCTTAAAGATAATTCGTCTCAAATTTGTCTCATTTCTATTATCATTTTATCTTCTTTTTTCCTTCTTTCAATGGACAAATAGTCCAAAAAAAGAAGTCCCTTAAGACTTCTTGAAATACGTTTATCAAGTTTTATTTAATCACTCTTACATTAATAATTCCTTCAGCTGCTTCGATACGTTCAATAATATCTTGACGTACATCATCATTTGTATCAATTAATGTATAAGCATAATCCCCACGAGAACGGTTCACCATATTTTCTATATTTAAGTTGTGATCCGCAAACAGTTTAGAAATACGTGCCAAGATATTTGGCATATTTTTATTGGTAATACATAGTCTTACTTTTGATTCTCTTGGTTGATTAACAGCTGGGAAATTCACAGAATTTTTAATATTTCCATTTTCTAAGAAATCTTTTAATTCTTGAACAGCCATTTTCGCACAGTTATCTTCACTTTCAGGAGTAGAAGCTCCTAAGTGAGGTAATACAATAATATTATCTTTTCCAATTAATTCTTGTGAAGCAAAATCAGTTATATATTTACTTAATTTACCTGATTCAACTGCTTCTAATAAATCCTCGTTTACAACTAAGTCCCCTCTAGCAAAGTTCAATAAACGTGCTCCGTCTTTCATTAATGCAAACTTTTCTTTATTTAACATACCCTTTGTATCTTTAGTACTTGGTACATGGACAGTAATGTAGTCACATGTTTTAAATATTTCATCCATATCTTTTGCTTGACGTACATGTTTTGATAAAGCCCAAGCAGAATTGACAGACATAAATGGATCATATCCATAAACTTCCATTCCTAGTTTATTAGCTGCATTTGCAACTAAAGCTCCAATAGCACCTAAACCAATGACCCCTAATTTTTTACCTTCGATTTCAGGTCCTACAAAGTTTGATTTTCCTTTTTCTGCTGTCTTTCCTACATTTTCATCATCCTTTAAAGTATTGACCCATTCAATACTTTCAACGATCTTACGACTTGATAAAAATAAAGCACATAAAACAAGTTCTTTTACCGCATTCGCATTTGCCCCCGGTGTATTAAAAACAACAATTCCTTTTTCTGAACATTTTTCAACAGGAATGTTATTGACCCCCGCACCAGCTCTTGCAATCGCTTTAACATTTTTTGTAAATTCATATTCATGTAAAGATGCACTTCTAAGTAAAATAGCATCTTCATTTTCTAACGTTTCCCCATATTCATAATCTTCATTAAAATAATCCAATCCTACTGAAGATATTTTATTCATCAATTTAACCTTATACATACTTGACTCCTTATCGATTATTTTCTTCAAATTCTTTCATAAATGCGACAAGTTTTTCAACACCTTCATATGGCATTGCATTGTAAATAGAAGCACGAATTCCCCCTACAGAACGATGACCTTTTAAATTTGTCATGCCTGCTTCGATACTTTCTTTAACAAACTTCGCATCTAAATCTTTATTTGGTGTTGTAAAAGTCACATTCATAAGTGATCTATTTTCTTTATCACTATGTGCTTTATAGAAAGTCGATTGATCTAAATAGTCATAAACTAATTTAGCTTTCTTTTCATTTCTTTCTTTCATAACTTCTAATCCACCTAAAGAATCAATCCATTCAAGAACAAGTCCTAAAACATAAATTGCATAAGCTGGTGGTGTGTTATACATTGAATCATTTTTGATCATCAATTTATAATCTAATAAAACAGGTGTTGTTTTGGCAACATCTTGAAGTAAATCTTCACGAATAATTGCTACTCCTAATCCAGCAATTCCCATGTTCTTTTGAGCACCCGCATAAATCATTCCATATTTACTTACATCTACTGGTTTTGATAAAATATTAGATGACATATCCGCAATAATTGGTACGCCATTTGTTTCAGGAACATATTTCCATTCTGTTCCATAAATTGTGTTATTGGCACAGATGTGTAAATAAGATGCATCTTTAGATAAATCTAATTCATCTTGTGTTGGAATATGTTTAAAATCATTGCTACTACCATCATAAACAATATGAATATCCCCATATTTTTTGGCTTCTGCAGCTGCTTTTTTACTAAAAGCACCTGTAATCGCATAATCAGCTTTCCCATTCTTTAAAAGATTTAAAGGAACCATTGAAAATTGTTGAGTTGCTCCCCCTTGAATAAAAACAATTTTATAATTTTCAGGAACATTCATCACTTTCTTTAATAATCCTTTTGTTTTTTCAAAGATATCTAAGTAGGAAGAGGATCTATGACTCATCTCCATTACAGACATACCACTGCCTTCATAATTCAACATTTGTTTTGCTGCTTTTTCAAGTACAGCAACAGGCAACATTGAAGGACCTGCTGAGAAATTGTAAACTCTTTTTTCGGTCATATATAAAACCTTCCTTTCTTATTTGTATTGCTAACATTATATTGTATACAATTTTGTTTGTCTAGTGATATTGTATAAATTCATACAATTTATAATTTGTTATCAAATGGATAAAAAATTATAAACAAAAAGGCAGATTACTCTGCCTTATATATATGCCAAACAAAAAGAATCATGCCAATCATTAAAGATACCATTGCCACAATCAAATAAGAATCAATACTTATAGATGAAATAGGTATATTTAACATCTTAATATAAAAAGATTTTGATATTTCAATTAATCCTATCATCATATAATCAATCAAGGCTTTTACTAAAAGAACTATTGAAAAAACCAAAGAAAAACTTGATTTATTTAAATTATATAATCTAAAAAAACATAATAATATCCACAATAAAATAATTATTCTAAAAAATATTGATTGCATAATCGAATAAATAAAAACAAAGATTTTTGAAAAAGAACTTAACTTATTTTTCATACGATGAATCATTTTATTCCAAAACTGATTTTGTTTTAAAATATTCATAATTTGTTTTTCTTCAATAGATATATTCAATTCATCTTTGATCATTTTTTTACATGATGTAGAAAATTTTTGTAATTCTTTTTGATCTAATTTTATTTTATTTTTATTGGTATTTCGCATAGATTGATCAAAAGCATATCTATTTAATTGATAAAGAGCATCACTCTTTTTTATTTTATTTTGTAACTGATTTATTTGTTGAAAATTTGCATCTGTTTCTTCGTCTATAATTAAATCAATAATTTGATTGACAATAAGTGAATTAATATAATTATCACTGATTGTCTTTACACAAATTGTTTGAAATGTCATGGAGATCGTTAGTAGACACATTAAAACGACAACAACAATACAAGTTTTTAATTGTCTCTTTTTTTGCATTAAACTCACCTTATTTTTATTATACCTAATAATACAAAAAAAGAAACTGTTCTTTAAAGATGTAAAAAACAATTTCTATCATGATGATTATAAATCCCAATTGCTTCTAAATAAGAATAGATTGTAATACTTCCTACAAATGACATACCTTTTTTCTTTAAATCCTTAGAAATTTGATCTGATAACGTACTCGTTGTTTCATTTTCTTTTTTTTCATAAATATTTAGAAAAAGAACCATATTCTTTCTGTATTTCAATAAATATTTGTGCATTTTTAACTGCTGCTTTAATTTTTCTAGAATTACGAATAATCTTTGGATTATTCATTAACTCATTTATTTTGCAATCATCATACATTGCTATTTTATTAACATCAAATTGATCAAAAGCCTCTTTAAAAGCTTCTCTTTTATGTAAAATAGTGATCCAAGAAAGCCCTGCTTGAAATGTCTCTAATAAAAACATTTCATACAATTTTTGATCATCATAAACAGGTTTTCCCCATTCATGATCATGATAATCAATATAAAGAGGATCATCATTGACCCATGAACATCTATGCATTTTTAACCTTTCTAAAATCAGTTAATTCAATTTGATACTCTTTAAGCCAATCTTTTAACCATGATGAACATAGAAAATCACATTCCATTGCCCTAATAAGCGTAAAAGATGAATGTGTTAGAATATATTGATCTAAATACCCCGGATGGAAAACCATCACGGATACATCATGATTTCTAATAAATTCTAAACTGTTTTCAATATATTCTTTTGGATCATAAAGCATTTGTTCATTAAGCTTGGCCATTGCAATACCATAAATATTATTTTCTTTTTCAAACTCTTGATCAAATAAAACATTTTCATAAAAAAGACCATATTTTTTAGCCACATTTCTTAAAGCTATAAAAAATTTTTGTGAAATAACAGCATGACATTCAAAATAATCAGGATCTTTTCCAGTGATTTCTTTAAAACGTAAATATTGTGCTTCAATTTCCATCTCAGCTTCTTCAATAACTACTGTATCTTCTTTTCTACTTCTAATTTCTCTTGATGAACAAAATTCACCATTTTCTTGAACTAAAGATGGTATAAGCTTAGGATCAGTTAAGGGTCTTCCCGCACAAATATTTGTATGTTGCCCTAAAGCAATATCAAAATCTTTTACAAGTTCATACCCATGGTTTGCATGTTCCATATTTGTCATCATCCCAACACTTGTAATAACACCCTCTTTAACTGCTTTATAAATTCCTAAATTGACTGCTTCACTAAATCCTAAATCATCAGCTCTCATAATCAATTTCATACTTTTGTCTCCTTTTCCTATCTTTAAGATAACTTTTAGCTTTCGCATATGTTTTTATATTTTTTTCTTTAATTGTTCTAATATGTTGAATAACATCTTTATTTAAAACAATACTTCTTTCTTTATGATAAGGATTAATGATAATTCCATCAAGTTTATCTTGATTTAAACACATTCTAGAATAATCATCAAAACTATAAACTGAACCTTTTTTATTTTTACATTTTTGATCTTTATTCATTTCTAATTGACTTGTATAAATTGGATAATATTTTTTATCATTTATTTGATAAATAGGAAAATCTTGATAATCAAATACAGCTAAAAAATAAGCTCTTGTTGCAAGTTGTTCAAATAAAATATCTAAATAATCATAGTGTTGACGATTAACTTGGTCTAATAAAAATTGAAGATAAGGATTATAAACTTCTTCTCGAGAAGAAGCTAAATGATTATTTTTATTCGTAAAGATATACCCTTGATCTATTTCTTCTTGAAAACGTTGATCAATCAATAATGCATAATAATTTTGCTTAGAATCTACTTCTATCCATTCTTGAATCTCTACTTTTTCTTCATAACCATAAGGACCTATCAAAAATAAAGAATCTAATTTTTGTATAATTCCATCAACTATTCCTAAAACAAACAATTCACCATTTTTATGTTTATAAATTCCTTCAACACAAAAAGAAAAGTACTCCTCTTTTTCAATTTTACTTTCTTTCTTAAATAATTTCATAGCATCACACCCTTTAATTATTATATTTATTTTATTTGTATTTTACATGAACTTTAGATACGCTTTTAAAACTTTTAAATGGGCAGTTGATAAAGGTAACGCCTCTATTTCCTCTAAAGTATACATTCCTTCTATTTCATGTTCTAAAACAAAATGATAAACATGCATAAACCATATACGATGACTAAAAACATGTTTAATGTCTTTAATATGTGCTTGAATTATTAATTCTTGATGATACTTTTCTTGAAAAGAAGAAACAAAACTATAGGGACTTTCAACATCATATTGTACAAAACCATAAAAATTTTCTAATAATCCCCCTGGTGGATTTTGAATAAGTAAATATTTATCTTGATAAGTGATGATTCCTGTAATATAACTTATCTCTTGTTTTTTTATTTTTTTTATATTAATAGGTAAAACATCCATTTGTTTATTTTTAAAAGCTAAACATTCTTTTTGAATCGGACAACGAGAACAAAGTGGATGGACAGGTTTACAAATCGTTGCTCCTAAATCCATCATTCCTTGATTAAAAGCAGAAGCATCTTGATTTAAAATCAATTCTTGAACTATTTGATATATTTTCTTTTGTACTTTTGTTTCTGCAATATTTTCTTTAAGCAAATAATAGCGACTGATAATTCTTAAAACATTGCCATCTACAGCTGGAACTTGCTTTTCATAAGCAATTGAACTAATAGCACCGGCAGTATATTCTCCAATTCCTTTTAAAGATAAAATATCATTATATTCATAAGGAAATTTCCCTTGATATTTTTCAACAATTATTTGAGCACTTTCATGTAAATGCTTCGCACGTCGATAATATCCTAAACCTTCCCACATTTTATAGACTTCTTCTAAAGAAGCACTGGCAAGTGCTTCAATTGTAGGAAAGTTTTCTAGAAAACGCTCATAATAAGGGATAACTGTTTCTGTCGTTGTTTGTTGTAACATAATTTCACTGATCCAAATATGATATGGATTTTGGTCTTTTCTCCAAGGAAAGTCTCTTTTATTTTGTTGATACCATTGTATTAATTGTTTTTGCATTCTTTTCACCTTTATTTATTTTAAAGGATATTATTTCTTTTGAAAAGAAAAATATGGCTTTCGCCATATTTAAAGTAACATTAATAATGTTCCACCAACAAGAATCAAAAATCCAATCAATGATTTCTTATTTAATTTTTCATGGAAGACAACATATGAGAAAATAATTGTCACAACAATACTTAATTTATCAATTGGTACAACTATACTTGCTGGTCCTTCTTGAAGAGCCTTGTAATAACAAAGCCATGATAACCCTGTAGCAATTCCTGATAAACAAATAAAAAGTAATTCATGACGGTCTATCTCTTTGATGGTATGTTGTTTTCCTACAACAAACACAACGACCCATGACATGATTAAAACAACTACAGTGCGAATAGATGTTCCCAAATTAGAGTCAATATTTTGCATACCTACCTTTCCAAGTAAAGATGTTAAGCTTGCAAAAACAGCTGAAAGTAAAGCATAGATCAACCAACTTTTATGATGTGTCGTTGTTGAACTTTCTTTTTGATCAATCATTAAATACGTACCTGCACCAATTAGAATAACACACATCCATTTTAATAAAGTCATATCTTCTTTTAAGAAGATAAAAGCTAAAACAATTGTAAGAATTATACTTGATTTATCAATCGGTACGACTTTATTAACATCTCCTAATTGTAAAGCTTTAAAATAACAAAGCCATGATGATCCTGTCGCAAAACCAGATAAGATTAGAAAAATCCATGTATTTGTTGAAATTGTTGAAATCTGATTTTGACTATGTACAATAAAAACCATTAACCATGAAAAAATCAAAACAACAATTGTACGTAATGCTGTTGCTACATGAGAATCTGTTTTTTTAATTCCACACTTGGCAAGAATTGATGTAATTCCTGCAAACAAAGCTGATCCAAACGCATATAAAACCCACATAAATAAATCTCCCCAAAAAATTATAGTTCTTTATGCTTATTTTGTTAAGAATGCAATCTAAATCATAACAATTAATTAACATTAAATATATTTCTTTAAAACTTGAATAACAATATTCATATCAATTGGTTTAGCAATATGATCATTCATTCTAAATTCTAAAGCTTTCTTTTTATCTTCGGCAAAAGCTTTGGCTGTCATCGCAATAATTGGAATATGTGATCTAATAGGATCATTCATTCTTCTTATTTTTTGAGTAGTATAATAACTATCTAAAATAGGCATTTGAATATTCATTAAAATCAAAGAATAATAATCTGTGGGCTGTTTTTCAATTTGTTTAATACACTCTACACCATTTTTAACACGATCAATAAACATTCCTTCTTCATTTAAAAGTTCTATTGCTATTTCAGCATTTAAATCATTATCTTCTACTAATAAAATTCTTTTTCCTAATAATGGATTTTCAGCAATATGTTTATCAGCTCTTTTAGGTTGAGTATCTTCAAAACTTGCAATTCGACAAGGAATACAAACTCTAAAAGTAGAACCTTCTCCTAACTTACTTTCTAAATCAATCGTACCATCCATTAAATCCACAAGATTTTTAACGATTCCCATTCCTAAACCAGTTCCTTCAACACAACTCATTGTTGAATTTCTTTCTCTTGAAAACATTTCATAGATATGTTCTTGGAATTCTTCTGACATACCAATACCATTATCTTTGATAATCAGTTCCTGATTGATCCATCCCTCTTTAGAAACATCATCTTGTTTAATAATGCATTCAATTTGTCCACCTTTTCCTATATATTTAATTGCATTACTTAAAAGATTTAAAATAATTTCAGAAACACATGTTGTATCAAGATAAATATAAGGATATGTTATTTCTTTTCTAACAACTAAATTTTGTTGTTTTTGATTTATTTCATTTTTAACCATTACAAGACATTCATCTAAAACTTTTCCTGCTTGAACAGCACTTTTTTCAATTATTAACTGTCCTTTTTCAATTCTAGATATTTCTAAAACATTATCTAAAATAGATAGCATCTTTTGTCCACAAATTCTTATTTTTTCATGATATCCTTTTATTTTTTGATGATCATCAATATATTTATCTGCTAATAATGTATAACCTAAAATAGCATTCATTGGTGTACGAATATCATAAGAAATATTTGATAAAAATAATGATTTAGCTTTATTCACGACATCAGCAGCATAAGCAGCTTCTTTCAACATTTCTTTTCTTTTTTGTTCTTTTTGATTATATTTATTTAAAGAAAGATAACTTCCTATTCCTAAAACAATTAAAATAACAAAGGATGTTAATTGTGTAAATAACGTTGAAACTCTAATATTTTCAATCACTTTATATGTGTCTTCCATATCCATTTCCATACAAAGAGCTCTCATAATTTCACCTGTATGATCCTTAACTGGATAACAAGCAGTAAAGATATGTCCTTAAATGGTATCAATAATTTCTTATGAATATGTTGTTTTTCCTTTTAAAGCATCTTTAATATAAGGCGTCACTTCTTATTCAATATAAGTTCCTGGATAAGCAAAATCTTCTACATCTAAATCTAAACCATCGATCAAATAAACAATCTTCCCATTTTCATCTTCTTTCGCTGTATAAAGGTAACGTGTTGAATTAAGCGAACGAAGTTCATTGAGTTCTTGTTGAAGTTCTAAATAACGAGACGAATTCATATCTTCCTTAGAAGTAATATTACTAAAATCATCTTTCATAAATTTATTTGACATTAACGTATGAATGGCATCTGCGCATTTTTCATTTCTATCAACTGCAGATTCTAAAACACTTTTTTATAATTATTTTGTAAAATAAATGTATAAATTGAAAGGAATAAAGCAGCTACTAAAATGGTAAAAATAATTTTCCACCCTAAACGATGTTCTTTTTTTGAATTATTATATAGATCTTTTTTATTTTCCATAACTGCCCTCCTACAAAAAAACAGGAAAAATATGCACAAAGGTATAGTTTTCCTGTTTAATATAGTTGCAACTGGCTGTCATTTTAAAGACCCTATAGCTTTGCGTCACAATTTTTCAATTGCTTTGCCTATTAAGTTATCTTCATTATATTTTAACCAACAATCTATGTCAATTTATTGAAAATAAAAACGAATACTAATTCAGTATTCGCTTTAAAAAGTGTGATTTTTCAATAATCTTTTGACAATGTTTTTGATATAATTCATGTCCTTTGACCCATTCTTTAATTCGATTTGATGATTCCATCAAACAAATCGCACCAATAATAAAAAATGGTACTTGAGGAACAACAGGAAGCAATAATCCAACAAATCCTAATAATATAAAAAATACTCCTATAACAAATAAAAGACTACGATAAATGTATCTTAACTTCATATAACTGCCTCCTTTTTACAAACAAAAGAATAAGAAAGTTATATGAACAAGTCGTGAACTAATTCTAAACAATTCTTAAAGATATTCTGGACTATTTCTTAAGAAATAATAATTATTAAAAATTTTGTGTATGATTTATCAAAATCAATCATGTTACTTAAAAACATAAATAACCATTCATTATATTATTGAAAATCTTAAAGTAACTTCAGTAAATCTATTGAGTTTTCAAAAGTATATTGACTAGGAATATCTTGACAAGCAACACTTCCCCATTTAGCTAGTCCAAAATCAATATTGGCATTTAAAGCAGCTTGATAATCTGAATAGGCATCTCCAATATAAATCACCTCATCAGAATTCAAATTTAATTTTTCTATACATTTTAATAAAGGCTCTGGATGGGGTTTATGATGCGTTGTATCATCTTCTAAAATAACAGCTGACATATATTGATCAATGCCTTTAGAAACAATATCAATTTCATATTGATCTCTTAACTTTGAAGAAACGATTGCTTGTTTAATTTTATGATTTTTAAATGTTTCTAAAACTTCTTCAAATCCTTCAAATAAAGTAGCTCCCTCTTCATAGTCATTAACATATTGAACCCATCTAGCATAGGTTTTTTCTTGATCTTTAACACCTAATTCTTCCATGACCTTCATACCTGGATAGGCTGCAAATTTTAAAACTTGTTCAAAAGTCCAATCTTCTCCCGTTTCTTCTTTAATGATTTTCATCAATGGATACATGTTCATATTCAATGTATTTAACAAAGTTCCATCAATATCATAAATAATTGCTTCATATTTTTTCATTTCTTTCAATCCTTTCCTTTAATAAATAAACAACCCCTCTATAAACTAATCCATCAAATAACATAGAAGAAACATCTTCATGAAAATAAAGATTTTCAAAACAACTTTGATTTATTTCATTTAATACTTTTTCAATAATATTTTCTTCATATCGCCATTTTAAATCTAATGAGAGTTCTAAACGCTTTGGATCAATCATTGTAAAAACCATACTTAGCAACAAACTAAGAATCTCATTAAATTCTTCTTGGTTTTGACATTCACGAATTTGTTGATTGATTGTTTTCCCTTTTAAAGATATCAACCCTATTTCCCCCATGATTCCACTTCTTCCATAAAGTGGTTCATCTTTATAGAAACAAGAACTTCCTATACCTACTTCATTAATATACAAATAATAAGTAGAATCTTGTTGATAAGTAAAATAACATCCTTGATGAATCATCTTAACATCATTTTGTAATTGAAGAGGAATGTTTATTTCTTTTTTGATATCTTTTAACCATTGATGTTTTTCAAGAACATTATAATGATCCGTCACATAGACATCTTCATAAACAATACCTTCTACTGCTATTTGACAACAATGTATCTTTTCTTGATCAATTAAATATTTGATAGTCTTTTTCAATTCATCCTCACTTTGATAAAATAGAATACCCTCTTTTTTTATTTCATTAAAATTTCTTAATTGATAAATAACTTTATCTACTTGAACATAAAGACAAAGAATCAAATAATTCTTTTCATTTAATGCAAAGCGTGTTGGACATCTTCCTCCACTTGATAAATCATTTCCTACTTCTTGAATCAATTGTTTTTCTTGAAGCGTTCTTACCATATTACGAATACTTGGTTGGGATAATTGTAGATTTTCTACCAATTCATTCATTGTTGAACTGTTATGAAGATAAAGATATTTTAAAATAGCTAATAAATGTTTTTTCTTTGTTTCTTTTAATGCATTCATATTCTCACCTTTACTTTTATTATACTATAATAAAAGTAAATTAAAAGAAAAACCAGAATCATCTGGCTTTAGGTTTAAAATAACGTGTCATATCCACACCTTCATGTTTTAATAAAGCGATTTTTTTATCAATACCTCCTGCATATCCCGTTAAACTGCCATTTGTACCAACGACACGATGACAAGGAATAATAATTGAAATAGGATTATGCCCTACAGCATTTCCCACTGCTTGTCCTGACATTTTTTCTTTATGCATTTTTTGAGCTACAACTTTTGCAATTTTTCCATAAGTTGTGACTTCACCATAAGGTATTTCACAAAGTATCTTCCACACTTCTTGTCTAAAATCACTACCTTGTGGTTTTAATGAGAGTTCTTTAATATTTGGTTTTTCTCCTTTGAAATAACGATTTAACCATTCTTTTGTTCTATGCAGTATTTCTATTTGATCATTAATAATGGGTTCTTCTTTTAATGTTGCTTGAAAATATTTTTGCCCTTCTAACCACAATCCTATTAAATTTTCTTCATCACTTACTAAAAATAAAGTTCCTACGGGTGATTTATATGTTGTTTGATAATACATAATCTTTTCTCCTAAATATCTTGTATATTATTTTGATGATTAAAAATCTGTTTTTGATATTGTTTAGGGGTAATGTTCATTCTTTTTTTAAAGCTTTGAATAAAATGACTGACATCGTTAAAACCAACTTCTAAAGCAATTTGTGAAATGGTTGTTTTTTCTTTCCCTAATAGTTCTAAACTTTTTTTAATACGATAATTGATTAAATATTCATACGGTGTTGTTTGAAGAACTTGCATAAAAAGTCTTCCACAAGGACCAACACTCATATTTCCATAAGAAGCAATTTCTTCAAGAGAAATATTTTCTTGATAATGTAAATGAATAAAAGCGAGACATTTTTGTAAACTATGATGATAATCTTGTAAAGTATTTTCTTCATGATCTGCTTGTAATAAAAGATAATACATAAATTGAACAAGTTGTGTTGCTAAATAGTATTCTTTATGTTTTTCTTGATAAAATTCAAAAGATACATGATTGATGTTTTTAATAATGTCGATTATTTCTTTTTGTTTTAAAAGACAAACTCTAATGTTCATTTGTTCAATTTCTTTTTCCATAGGACTTTTTTCATAAAAATTAATAAAACTTTTTGGAAAAAGGAAAGAACGATAATGTGCTGTTTCTACTTCGATAAACTGATGAAATACTCTTTTAGAAATAAAAACAGCTTCTCCTTGATGAACTTCTATCGTTTTTCCAAGTGAAATAATTTTTATAATTCCTTCTAAAACATAAGTTATTTGCATATCTTCATGCCAATGCATTTCTTGAAAACGCATACGCGGTGGAATTGTTTTTTTATTATTACAATCAAGAGCAAGAAAAGGAAAATTGGTATGAATACGTGGATTTTTCACAAATAAATCATAAGAGTTATAATCTTGCATCCAATCACCCCTTTTCCTTTATTTTAATCTATTTATTTAAAAAATTCATTAAAATCTTTTGGTGATTCTTTTCTATTTGATAAAGTATATGTACGTTTTGATTACACCTCTTTTCTTCATTTTTCCTCCACATTTGGTAATAACATTGAACAAGCAAGAGCAATTGCACAAACAATTGTCATAATAATAAAAGCATAATTTAAACCATAAGCATCTGAAACATAGCCAAAAACAGGACATAATACTGCGCCAATACTTACCGCTAAACCTAAAGTAATACCAGAGGCAAATCCAGTATGATTAGGTATATACTTTTGTCCTAAAACAACCATTGGACTATAAGAAAGACTTTCACCACATGACATGAAAATAAGCATTATTAAGACAATCACGAAATGACTTGTATTAGTAAAAATAAAGATTGCAGGTAAGAAGATACAAAAACTAAGACGTACCATTTTACGATGTCCAAAACAATCGGCAATTCCTCCACCTAAAAGAGTAGCAATCGATCCTATTCCATAAAAAACACTTAATATCATACTCGCAAATGAATTTGATTTAGAAAATTGTTGAATAAAATAAAACGCTAAGAATGTGGAAATTCCATTAGAAAGAATAGAACGACTAAAAACAACACCACATAATTTAATAAAACCACTTCAATCGTCCTTTTGTTCACTTTTTACTTTTTCTTTCTTTTCAACTTCTAAAACATCCAAATTTTCAAAATCTTTATTAAAGAAAGAACAAACAATTCCAAAAACAATACCAGGAATCAAGAAAAGAATTGTTCCTTTCATCCCAAATAAATTCATTAAAAAAGCTGTATAAACTGGTCCTAATGTAAAACCAACCTTACCACCAAAAGAGAAAATACTCATTCCTTTTCCTTTGGCATTTTTACTAGAAACACTATTGACAAGTTTGGCAGCTTGAGGATGGAACATCGCTACTCCAATTCCACTAATAATGACTGCAATACATAATCCAAAGAAATTAGAAATAAAACCCGTAACTGCCATTCCACCTGAAGCAAGTAATACGCCTAATGTCATATATAATAGTTTATTCTTTTTACCCGATAACATCCCAATAAATGGTTGAACGAAAGCTCCAAAAACATTTGATACCGTAACTAACATGGCAGCTGTTGTATAATCATAATGATATGTTGCAATTAAAAATGGTAATACAGCAGATAAAATACTTTGATTAATGTCTGAACATAAATGTCCTAAAGATAAAACATATTTATAATATTTATAAGGAGATATCCACAAAAAGCACTAAAAAATATAACAATATCAACATTTATATAAGAATATAAAAAAAAGATGCCGAAGCATCTTTCTCATTAATAATTTTCTGCATGAACTTCAAAGTATGCTTGTGGATGATTACATACTGGACAAACATCAGGTGCTTTTTCACCAACAACGATATGTCCACAGTTACGACATTCCCAAACTTTGACTTCACTTTTAGCGAAAACTTCTTGCATTTCTACATTATGTAATAAAGCTCTATAACGTTCTTCATGATGTTTTTCAATTTCTCCAACTTTGCGGAATTTAGCAGCAAGTTCTGGGAAACCTTCTTCTTCTGCAGTTTTTGCGAAACCTTCATACATATCAGTCCATTCGTAGTTTTCACCTTCAGCTGCAGCCGCTAAATTTTCTGCTGTATTTCCAATACCATTTAATTCTTTAAACCACATTTTAGCATGTTCTTTTTCATTATCAGCTGTTTTTAAAAATAATGATGAGATTTGTTCAAAACCTTCTTTTTTAGCTTTTGAAGCAAAGTAAGTATATTTATTTCTTGCTTGAGATTCTCCCGCAAATGCTTCCATTAAGTTTTTTTCTGTTTGTGTTCCTGCATATTTATTAGCCATATTATATCTCCTCTTTTCTATTCCTTGTTAGGAATAATTCCTACTTATATATTAATTCAACTCATCCTATTTGTCAATAAAAATGAATAGAAATAAAAGTGAGGATATTTAACCTCACTTCGTTCAACCCATTTAATACATACATCTTTTCCATATTATAAACTTTTTTTAAATCTTTATTAATATACAAAAAAATCTAACATTTGATTGTTAGATTATTTGACACCGTGTGTTGTATTTTCATCATAATGATATGTATCAACCATTTGATGAACTTCTTTTCTAATATTACTATCTTCATCATAAGCCACTTGATAAAGATGATCTAATTGATCAAAGAAATCATGAGATAACTCAATAGGTTTACCAATATGAATCATCTTATTAGGTGTTGTTTGCATACCTTCTTCTTTCATCAACATTTCTTCATATAACTTTTCACCAGGTCTTAGACCGATAAATTTAATTTCAATATCTACATTTGGCTCTAATCCCGATAATTTAATTAAGTTTTTAGCCATATCTAAAATCTTAACAGGTTTTCCCATATCTAAGACAAAGATTTCCCCACCATGAGCATAAGCACCTGCTTGTAATACAAGTGAAACAGCTTCAGGAATCGTCATAAAATAACGAATAATATCAGGATGAGTAATTGTAATTGGTCCTCCATTTTGAATTTGTTTTTTAAATAATGGAATAACTGATCCATTAGATCCTAATACATTTCCAAAACGTACAGCTACAAATTCTGTTTTTGATTTCTTATCAAATGATTGAACAATCATTTCACATAATCTTTTTGAAGCACCCATAATATTGGTTGGGTTAACAGCTTTATCTGTTGAAATTAAAATAAACTTTTTAACTCCATATTGATCTGCAGCTTTAGCAACATTTAAAGTTCCAAAAACATTATTTTTAATTGCTTCATGTGGTGCATCTTCCATTAAAGGTACATGCTTATGAGCTGCTGCATGATAAACAATATCTGGATGGTAATAAGCAAATAAATCATTGATCTTATTTTGATCTCTAACAGAAGCAATCATTGTTTCTAAATTTAATTTAGGATATTTACGTTGTAATTCTAATTGAATATCATAAGCATTATTTTCATAAATATCTACAATAATTAATTGTTTAGGATGACTCTTAGCAATTTGTTGACATAACTCACTACCAATAGATCCTCCACCACCAGTAACCATGACAACTTTATCTTGAACATTTCCCATGATCATAATAAGCAGCTGAACTATCTCTTAAATAAGTAGAAACAGGACCATAGCTCGAAATAACCTTTAAAGCTACTGTTTTATTATCTAACTCTGTATCTCCAGCCGAATTTAAATCAGAATCAGCACCACCGCCACCTCCAGACATACCTAAAGAAATATTTTTAATCGTTGACGTTGTTCCTTTATTTCCCTTTTTCTTACCCTTTCCGGATTTATTTTCTTGATTGTTATTACCATCACTTTCTTTTCCTTCATCACCAGCTAGATTTTCTCCACCTTCACTACCACCAATTTCTTGGGTTTTTTCTATATTATAACCATTTTGAATTTCATAATCTTCTTGAAACTCTTTAGTTTCTTGACTCATAAAAAGTTCTTTAATAGGTCTTTCTACATAACTGCTATAAGGAAGTAAAACAACTGGAACAAGCATTAAAATAACAATAACAAGTATACAAATAAATTGTATTAAATGATAACGAGTATATGAAATATAGTGAATACCTGTAAGTAAATAGTATGTGAGGATAATAATGATTAAGATCATAAAAAATAATGTACTTCTATAATCTGTATAAGCATATTGTAATCCTAAAAGAATTAATATATTTATTAATCCATAAAGGGCGTTCTTTTTAATGATCATCGCTACAAAACTAGCAGCAATATAATAAATTGTAAGTAATAATGTTAGATAAACGAGTTGACTATCTAGACCAGTAATAAAATCTATGATATTAAAGTTTTTACTCATTGCTTCTAAAGCAACACCATATTGATATATGGCATAACATAAACATCCTAGTGCACATAAATTAATAAATGTTCCAATATATTTTATTTTATTTTTTCTAATATAAAATAAAACTAAACTAAGTACCAAGGTAGCTATTGTATAAATTAAACGTTGATTTAAAGTATAAGATAAAGTATCAATGATAATATTGATTGCACATAAATTACATAACAAAAGAGAGAATATTTCTATATAAATAGGTTTTATTTTCTTTAACTTATCCATAATAACCTCCCAATCATTCCTCTTCTATTCCTTTAGAAGTTGCTGTATAAAGACAACCATATTGATAATTTAAAGCACTTAAAGAATACCTTTGATGACTTGGTATTTTATATGATAACATTTTATAAAGAACATCTTTATAATTGTCATAACAATTAATATGATAAATAACATAATGATCCATTGTGATATTTTGAAAAATAATATCAAAATCAATTTCTTGATTTAACATCTTATGACATAATGAATGAAAATAATCATAAGCTATATCATTTTCATTAAAATCATCTGTTATTAAAATAGTAACTAAGACATTTTTTACAATAGGTTGACTTCCTATATTCACATAAATATCTTGTCTTTGAAGCGTAGATTTCCAATTAATATATTTTAAAGAATCACCTTGACGATATTGCCTAATTTCATACAACTCAGAATAATCATTTCCATAACGATAAGGTGAATGTAATTCACTATCATCTACAAAAACTTCTAATTTTTTTACTTCTTGTTCTATATCTATCAAATTAGGTTCAATATACATGCTACATTTCTTTTGACAACGTGTTGTATGATAAAACAATCCTAATAAATCGTAACAACGAAAACGTGTAATTGTTAAATCACAATGTCCTACATGATTTCGAAGTAAAATAATATCTGTTTGTTCATTTTCCATATAAACTTTATAACTATTTTTTTGATTACAAATTGTTTGAATGTATTCATAGTCTATCTTAATTAAAGCACTTGGATAATGTTTATAAGGAACTCTTTTGAAATGTAAATAAGCTAAATGATTTCTTTTAGCGATAAAATGTTCATGTGTTTTTTCAACATCTACATGTTTCATTCCTAGTAAAGAAATAACTAAAGATAGAATTGGTAAAATATATGTACAAATAAGCAAAGAATAAACAGATGTCGTTAAATATAAAAATAACACAACGCCTAATATACTAAAGTATTTTATTCTACCATTTCTCATATTTTTATTTTTGGTTCCTTTACTTCTTTTAAAATACTTTTAATAACGTCTTGAATAACAACACCTTTAACTTTTGCATCATAGGTTAAAATCAAACGATGTGACAATACATCATAAATAACTTTTTTTAATATCATCAGGAATAACATAATTTCTATGATCCATATAAGCTATTGCTTTCACCATTTTTAATAAAGAAATAGATGTACGTGGAGAAGCCCCTTGTTGAATCAATTCATGATCACGTGTTTTATGAATAATTCTTACAATATAATCATAAATCTTATCATCCACATAAACTTGATCTACTTGTTTTTGTAATTCTATTATATCTTGCGGTTTACATACAGATCGAATGATATCTAAAGGATTTTCTTGACTTTTTCTTTTTAAAATTTCAATTTCATCTTCTAATGAGGGATACCCCATTGTAAGTCTCACCATAAAACGATCTAATTGTAAATCTGGTAATAATTGTGTTCCTGCTGATCCATAAAGATTTTGTGTAGCCAGGACTGTAAATGGTTGTGGTAATTGATAAGTGATACCATCAACTGTTGTTCTTCCTTCTTCCATTACTTCTAATAAAGCAGATTGTGTTTTAGGAGATGTTCTATTTATTTCATCTGCTAAAAATAAATTACACATGATAGGTCCTTCTTTATATTCAAAATCATTGGTTTTTTGATTATAAATAATAAAACCTGTAACATCTCCTGGTAAGACATCACTTGTAAATTGCATACGATGAAAATCTAAAGATAAAGCTTTAGAAAGTGCTAACGTTAAATTTGTTTTCCCAACACCAGGTATATCTTCTAATAAAACATGACCCCTTGCTAAAATACAAGCCAATATTTTTTTAATATGTTCATCTTTTCCAACGACCGCCTTTTTGACCTCGTTAATTACTAATTCTAATTCATTCATTCTTTTTTCTCCATATTGCTTTCATCATATCATAGTCTCTTTCAAATCACTAAAAAAAAAGAAAACCTCGAGAATATCCCAAGGTTTTCTATCAATGATTGTGAGTATATTTTGATATCCTATAAATTAGAATACCCCATTAAATCTTCATCAACTGCACGTGCCACTTCACGTCCTTCTCTAATTGCCCAAACAACTAAAGATTGACCTCTACGCATATCACCAGCAACATACAATTGTTTTTGATTTGTTTGGTAATTTTCATCTGCCACATTTCCTCTTGGTGTAAGTTTTACATCAAAAGCTTTAGCAACATAATCTTCGCAGCCTACAAATCCTGCAGCAATTAAAACAATATCTGCATTTAATGTTTTTTCGCTTCCTTTAACAGGAACCATTTGCATGCGACCTTCTACTTGTTTTGATTCAAGTGAGACAATAACGACTTGTTTTACATTTCCTTTATCATCTTTAATAAACTCTTTAACAGTTGTTTGATAAAGACGAGGATCATGTCCAAAGACAGCAATAGATTCATTTTGTCCATAATCTGTCTTTTTCACACGTGGCCATTCAGGCCATGGATTTGAATCCAAACGTTCATGAGGTGGTTCTGGCATCATTTCTAATTGAATAACTGATTTACATCCTAAACGAATAGCTGAACCAACACAATCATTACCAGTATCTCCACCACCAATAACAAGTACATTTTTACCTTTTGTTTCAACAAAAGTTTGATCTTCTAATTGACTATTAAGTAATGATTTAGTAATTCCAGTTAAATAATCAACCGCAAAGTAAATACCTTTGGCATCTCTCCCTGGTGCTTTAATATCTCTAGCCTTTTTACTACCACAAGCAAGAATAACACGATCAAATTCTTTATATAATTGTTGAACTTGTTTTTTATTTTCAATACCGGCATTTGTTTTAAAAACAACACCTTCTTCTTCCATTAATTCAATACGACGATCAATAATATGTTTTTCAAGTTTCATGTTAGGAATACCATACATTAATAGCCCTCCTAAACGATCTTCTCTTTCAAAGACTGTTACTTGATAACCTCTTTTATTTAATTGATCGGCTGCTGCAAGTCCTGAAGGGCCTGACCCAATAATTGCTATTTTTTTATCAATACGATGTTTAGGTGGATGGGGTTGCATCCAATTGGAAGCATAAGCTGTTTCAATAATTGCATTTTCATTTTCTCTTACGGTAACGGGATTTCCATTTAATCCACAAGTACATGCTGCTTCACATAAAGCAGGACATACTCTTGATGTGAATTCTGGAAAATTATTTGTTTTTAAAAGTCTTTTTAAAGCGGCTTTATAATTTTTATGGAAAATTAAATCATTCCATTCAGGTATCAAGTTGTTTAGTGGACAACCTGATACCATTCCTTGAATCATTTTTCCATTTTGACAGAAAGGAACTCCACAATCCATGCAGCGAGCTCCTTGGCATGATTGTTCATCACGAGATAATGGTTTATGAAATTCATTAAAGTTCTTAATACGTTTTAATGGTTCAACTTCTGTTGATACTTGTCTTTCTATTTCTAAAAATCCTGTTGGCTTTCCCATAATCTACATTCCTTTCTTAAAAGCATTGAATGCTTCTACTTTTGCTTGTTCATTTGTAAGTCCTTGTTGTTCAAATGAACTAATAAGTGACATCATACGTTTATAATCATGAGGAACAACTTTTTTGAAGTGTGCAACTTCATTTCCAAAGTCATCTAAAATCTTTTTCGCAACATTTGAATTTGTATATAGATAATGTTTTTGAATCATTTCTTTTAATTGATCTTCATCATAACGTGATTTCACATTTTTATATTCTACGAGTTCTTTATTGACATGTTCATAGAATGTATTATCTGGATCATAGACATAAGCAATACCTCCAGACATACCAGCAGCAAAGTTACGCCCTGTTTTTCCTAAAACAACAACCATACCACCTGTCATATATTCAAGACCATGATCTCCAATACCTTCAACAACGGCATGTGCTCCTGAGTTACGTACGGCAAATCTTTCACCAGCAACTCCATTGATATAAACTTCACCAGATGTTGCTCCATATAAAGCAACGTTACCAATGATAATATTATCTTCTGGTTTAATTGTTGAATCTTTTGGTGGTACCACAATTAATTTACCACCTGATAAGCCTTTTCCAAAGTAGTCATTACTATCTCCATAAAGATGTAATGTTAAACCTTGAGGAATGAAAGCACCAAATGATTGACCACCTGCTCCATAGCAATTAACTTTGAAAGTATCTTCTTCTAATGATGTTCCATATTTCTTCGTAATTTCTGATCCAAAGAGTGTTCCAAATGAACGATCGATATTTGTAACATGGACATCAATTTCTTTACCTTGATGTTTATCTAAAGCTTCTTTAAATTGTTTATAAAGAACTGTTGTATCTTTGACTTCATTTAATTTGAAATCATATTCATTATTCTTTTCATGATGACTATGTTTACTAGAAGTAAATGGATTATTTAAGATTTTTGATAAATCAATATTTTTAACATCATCCTTAGGTTCTAATAAATCACTACGACCAACCATTTCATCAACTGTTTTGAATCCAAGTTGAGCCATATATTCTCTTAATTCTTGAGCAATGAAACGCATAAAGTTTTCAATATATTCAGGTTTACCTTTAAAACGTTTTCTTAAAATAGGATTTTGTGTAGCAACCCCTACTGGACATGTATCTAAGTTACATACTCTCATCATAACGCATCCCATTGTTACAAGTGGTGCTGTCGCAAAACCAAATTCTTCTGCTCCAAGTAAAGTAGCAATTGCAAGATCTCTACCTGTCATGAGTTTACCATCTGTTTCAATAACAACACGGCTTCTTAAATCATTCATGATCAATGTTTGATGAGCTTCTGCTAAACCTAATTCCCATGGAAGACCTGCATTATAAACTGAGTTTTTAGGAGCAGCCCCTGTTCCTCCATCATATCCTGAAATAAGGATAACACCTGCACCTGCTTTAGCAACACCGGCAGCAACTGTTCCAACACCAGCTTCTGATACAAGTTTAACTGAAATACGTGCTTCTTTATTAGCGTTCTTTAAGTCATAAATTAATTGTGCTAGGTCTTCAATTGAATAAATATCATGATGTGGTGGTGGTGAAATTAAGCTAACCCCTGGTGTAGAGTGTCTTGTTTTAGCAACCCATGGATAAACTTTACCACCTGGTAAGTGTCCACCTTCTCCTGGTTTTGCTCCTTGTGCCATTTTAATTTGAATTTCATTGGCACTACATAAGTATTCACTTGTTACTCCAAAACGTCCTGAGGCAACTTGTTTAATAGCTGAACATTTACTATCACCATTAGGAAGTGTTTCAAATCTTTCTGGATCTTCTCCACCTTCACCACTGTTAGACTTACCATGTAATCTATTCATTGCAATCGCCATTGTTTCATGTGCTTCTTTTGAAATTGATCCATAAGACATCGCACCTGTTTTAAATCTTCTAACAATTGATTCCACAGGTTCAACTTCTTCAATTGGAATTGATTTTGTCTTTTTAAATTGCATTAAACCTCTTAAGTTTAAATGTGCTCCTTCTTCATCAATCATTTTTGAATATTCTTTAAATAATTGATAATCACCTAAACGTGTTGCTTGTTGTAATTTATGAATCGTTGCTGGATTATATAAATGTTCTTCTTTTCCTGATCTTTCTTTATGATCACCGGCGCTGTTTAATGAAATGTCTACATCTAATCCAAGTGGATCATATACTTGATCATGTCTATATTCGACATCTTTTTCAATATCTTTAATTGTTTTTCCTTCAATACGACTTACTGTTTTAGAAAAATATTTATTCACTAAATCACTTGATAAACCGATTGCTTCAAAGTTTTGTGATCCACGATAAGATTGAATTGTACTAATTCCCATTTTAGAAGCAATTTTAACAATACCATGTAAAATACCACTATTATAATCATCAACGGCTGCATAATAATCTTTATCTAATAAACCTTGATCAATTAAATCAAAGATTGTATCTTGTGCTAAATAACCATTGATAGCTGAAACACCATATCCAAGTAATGTCGCATAATGATGTACTTCTCTTGGTTCAGCTGATTCAAGAATTAAAGCTAAACTGTTACGTTTTTTAGTTCTTACTAAATAAGAGTTAACAGCTCCAACAGCTAATAATGAAGGAATTGGTAAATGGTTATCATCTACTGCCCTATCTGATAAAATAACAATATTACATCCTTCATGATAACGTTTATCTACTTCTACAAAAACACGATCAATTGCTTTTTCTAATGAAGTATTTTTAATATATGTAATATTAACTTCACCTACTTTAAAGCCTTCTTTTTTCAAGTTTTTGATTTTTAAAATATCTGTATTACTTAAAATAGGGTGATTGATTTTTAATAAATGACAGTTTTCTGGTTTATCTTCCAACATATTTCCATCTCGACCAATACAAATACTTGTTGAAGTAATGATTTCTTCACGAATCGCATCGATTGGTGGATTGGTTACTTGTGCAAACAATTGTTTAAAGTAATTAAATAATGGTGGATGTTTTGTTGATAAAGCTGCAATTGGTGTATCATTTCCCATTGCTACAATATTTTCATTACCAGTTAAAGCTAAGTTTTTAATATAGTTTGTATCTTCGTAACTATAACCATGAATCTTTTGTAATTTAGTTAATTCTTCTCCTTCGTATCTTTCTACTCTAATACTAGGAATTCTCATATCTTTTAAATTAATTAAATTGCTTTCCAACCATTCTCCATAAGGTTGTTTTGTTGCATACGTTTCCTTTAAAACATCATCTTCAATAAGTTCACCTTTAACAGTATCAACTAATAACATTTTTCCAGGTCTTAGTCTTTCTTTTAAAACAATATCTTTAGCTGGAATATCTAATGATCCTACTTCTGAAGATAATACTAAATAATGATCTTTTGTAATGTAATAACGTGATGGTCTTAAACCATTTCTATCTAAGATAGCCCCCATGATGTCTCCATCACTAAATAAGATAGAAGCTGGTCCATCCCAAGGTTCCATAAGTGTAGCATTATATTCATAGAAATCTTTTTTTGCTTGTGACATGCTTTTATCATTTTCATAAGGTTCTGGAATACACATCATGACAGCTCTTGGAAGTTCCATACCTGACATTACTAAAAATTCCAATGTATTATCTAACATAGCTGAATCGGAACCATTGACATCAACAACAGGATATACTTTTGAAGTATCCACAACATCTGTTTGCATGTTTTCTTCTCGACAGAGCATGTTATTCGCATTTCCTTTAATTGTATTGATTTCACCATTGTGAACAATAAATCTATTAGGATGGGCTCTTTTCCATGATGGCATTGTATTTGTTGAGAAACGTGAATGAACTAAAGCAATGGCACTTTTATAACTTTTATCTTGTAAATCTTTAAAGAATAATCGAAGTTGTTGTACTAAGAACATTCCTTTATAAACAATTGTTCGACTTGAAAGTGAACATACATAAGTATCTTCAAATTGACTTTGTTCAAAAATTCTTCTCACTTGATATAATTTTCTATCAAAATCTAAACCACAATTTACGCCATGAGGTTTTTTAATAAATGCTTGGACAATATATGGCATGGCATCTAATGCTTTTTTCCCTAAAACACTAGGTACAGTTGGTACAGCACGCCAACCTAAAAATTCTAATCCTTCTTTTTTAACAACTGTTTCAAACATTTTTTTGACACGTAAACGTACTTTTTCATCTTGAGGCATAAAGAACATTCCAACTCCATAATGTCCTTTTTGAGGTAATGTAAAATCTTTAATAATCTTTTGAAAATATTCATCTGGTATTTGTGTTAAGATTCCTACACCATCTCCAGTTTCCCCTGCTGCATCCTTTCCAGCACGATGTTCTAATTGTTCAACGATTTTTAAAGCATCATCTACTGTTTTATAAGTTTTTAATCCTTTGATATTAACAACGGCCCCTATTCCGCAGTTATCATGTTCAAATGACTGATCATATAAACCTACATTTTCTTTGTTCATAAAGGTTCCTCCTTTTTTTGTACAGTTAGAATAGCACATTTAGTAATATGTGTAAAGATTAGCATTTTTTTTATGATTTTCCTAAAAAACAGCTAGATTGTATACATTTTTTAATGTTTTATCAATGATTTGATAATCTTTTTTTAGCAAATTAATAAATTTATTACAAAAGTGAGAAAAAATTTTTTTATTTTTTTTTTATTTATTGGCATTAAATGATAAAAAGAGTAGAATAAATGTAGTATTAATATATGGAAAGAGGAGAAAAATATGGAAGGTATGTTTATTGTCGAAACTTCTGCTAGACATATTCACTTAAGTGATAAAGATTTAGCAACTTTATTTGGTGAAGGTCATCAATTAACAAATAAAAAAGATTTATCTCAACCTGGTCAATTCGCTTGTGTTGAAAGAGTAAAAGTAATTGGACCTAAAGGAGAATTAAATATGTCTGTTTTAGGACCTACAAGAAAAGAAACTCAAGTAGAAATTTCTTTAACTGACGCTAGAAGCATTGGTGTTCAAGCATTAATTAGAGAATCAGGAGATATCGAAGGAACTGCTGGATGTAAATTAGTTGGTCCTGCAGGAGAAGTTGAAATTCCTTGTGGCGTGATTGCTGCAAAAAGACATATTCACTTAACACCTGAAGATGCTGAAAAATTTGGAGTAAAAGATAAAGAAATCGTTAAAGTTGAAATTAATACAGATGGACGTTCTTTGATCTTTGGTGATGTTGTTTGTCGTGTAAGCGCTTCATATGCAACAGCTATGCATATTGATACTGATGAAAGTAATGCAGCAGCTTGTGGTAGAGAAGTTTACGGTAAAATCATTAAATAAGAAAAAGAATGGTTTTAGATATAATTTCTAAAATCATTCTTTTTTTATACCTATAATATCTTACTTCGACAAATTATGATATAATCTTCGTGGGTGATAACATGAAAATATTAGATACTCTTGGAAAGTCAAAAAAGGCTATTGGTGGTGTTATAGCAATTATCGTTTTAGTTATTGCAATCTTTTTTGCAGGTGTTCATTATGCAAGTGGTAGTAACAATGATAAAATTACTTCAACAACCATTAAAAATCAATTAACTGAAATTAATGAGCTTGCACTTTATTCATATGATTATAGTAAGGTAGGAAAATTTTCTAATAAATTATCTTTTAATGGTTGGAAAATTCCTTTAACACAAAAAACTTTTATTATTACATATAATGGATCTATTAAAGCAGGTATTGATTTAAAACAGGCTAAAATAAGTATTGATAATGATCAATTAAATATTACTTTACCTGCAGCAAAAATTTTAAGTCATGAAATTGATGAAAAATCTATTGAAGTATATGATGAATCATCAAATATTTTTAATCAGATAAGTATTAACGATTATAAATCTTTTGCAACTAAAGAAAAGAAAAAAAATGAAAAAGAAGCTATTTCTAATGGTATTTTAGAAAAGTCTAAAACAAAAGCTGAACAAACCTTAACCACATATCTACAGGCTATTCCAGAAATTAAAGATCATTATAAATTAAATATTACAATTGAAGATGCAAGAACCGATGAGTAACAAACTCATCGGTTTTCTATTATTATTTATTAACAGCTTTTTTTAATGCAGAACTTGCTTTAAATGCAGGTGCTTTACTTGCAGCAATTGTCATTGTTTCACCAGTTCTTGGGTTTCTACCTGTTCTTTCACTACGAGTACGAACTTCAAAATTACCAAAACCTTTTAAAGAAACTTTATCTCCTTTAGCTAAAGCATCAGTAACAACTTCAACTAAAGCAGTTACTACTTTATCTACATCAGTTTTTGTTAATTCAGTGCTTGAAGCAATAGCTTCTACTAATTCAGTTTTATTCATTTTTATTATCTCCATTTCTCGAAATTTAGGATAATAAATCCTAGTCATATTCTACTACGTTATCTATTTATTTACAATAAAATAGTATGTATCAATTATAATTCTTCTATAAATTGTTCACATATTTCTTTGGACGTTGCCCATGATGTAACTAAACGTATACATGTATGTTGGTCATCTATTTTAAACATATACGTTGTTATATAGTTTTTATTTATTTTTTCCAACGTTTGTTGATCAACGATTGGAAATATTTGATTAGAAGGACTTTCAATATACATCTTATAGCCTTTATCTTTGAATCCTTTTCTTAATGTATCAGCACATTCATTTTCATGTTTTCCTATTTCTAGATATAAATCATTTTCAAATAAAGCATTAAATTGAACTCCTAATAATCTTCCTTTAGCAAGCATGGCACCTTTTTGTTTAATATGATATCTAAAATCGGTTTTTAATTCATCATTAATAATAACTAAACATTCACCAAATAAGGCTCCCATTTTTGTACCACCAATATAGAAAACATCACTATAAAGCGCCATCTCTTGTAAAGTTGGTGCATCTTTCAAGACAAGTGCACTTCCAAGTCTTGCTCCATCTATAAATAAATATAAATTATTTTGTTGACAGCATTCATAAATGCCTTTTAATTCTTCTAAAGTATAGTACGTACCATATTCTGTTGTTTGTGAAATATATACCATTTTAGGTTGCACCATATGTTCATCAGGATGTTCACGCATGATTTCATCAATCATTTCAGGAATCATCTTTCCATCTTGATGTGGCTTTGTTAAAATCTTATGCCCGGTAAATTCAACAGCTCCTGTTTCATGAACATTGATATGTCCACTATCAACAGCAATAACAGCTTGATAATCTTTTAATGCTGAAGAAATCATAATCATATTTGTCTGTGTACCACCTACTAAAAAATGAATATCTACATTTTCATTTTCTAATATAGCTTTTATTTTATCTTTAGCTTTTTGACAATATTGATCTTCACCATATCCTACTGTTTGAATAAAATTTGTCTTATTTAAAGCTTCCATCACTTGTGGATGAGCTCCTTCTAAATAATCACTTGCAAAGTTATACACCTTAACCTCCTAAAGAAAATAGGAAACATTGTTTCCTATAATTCTTCTCCATTTGTTTCAATTACTTTTTTATACCAATAATATGAATCTTTTTTGTATCTATTTAAAGTACCCGAATTTTCATCTTCTTCACGATCAATATAAACAAAACCATAACGTTTTTGATATCCGTTTAGCCAGCTTAATAAATCAGTATAAGACCATGTACAATAAGCAAGAACACGACAACCATCATCACATGCTTTTTTAAGTTCTTCGATATGACGTTTTAAATAATCAATACGATATGGATCATGAATTTGTCCGTTTTCTAATTTATCAAATGCACCTAAACCATTTTCGGAAATAACGATTGGTAAATCATAACGCGAAGTAATTTCACGACAACACATTCTAATTCCCATTGGATCAATTGTCCAATCCCAATCTGTTGTTGGTAAAAACTCATTTTGTGGTTTTTTATAAAGACCAGGTACACCTTGAACTTTAGCGGTACCTTTTTTACCAGTGTTATTCATTGTATGATCACTACCAACACCATTAATATCATTATATTCAACAACACATGTTTGATAATAGTTCACACCCATGAAATCAATAAGTGAAGCTGCTTTTTTCATTAATGCTTCATCACCTTCTTCGAAGATAGGAGCACATCCTAATGATTTTAAATATTGAATAGCAGCACGTGGATAACGTCCATAAGCATAAGCATCCATCCAATAATAATTTTGTAAATCATCATAGTCCGCTTTAGCCATTGCATTTTCAGGTTTACGATCATAAGCATAACTTGGACTATAAGCAAATGAAGCCCCTACTTTTGCTTCTGGATGAAGTTCTTTTAAAGCTATAACACTTTTAGCATGTGCAATATTGGCATGATGATTGACTTGATAGAATGTTTTCATATCATCTACTTTTCCTGGTGGATGCATTCCTTCTAACCATCCATGTCCTGTAAAGATATTTTGTTCATTCATTGTAATCCAATATTTTACACGATCTCCATATCTTTTAAATAATGTTGTGGCATAATTTACATAATCATCAACAATTTTTCTGCTTTCCCAACCATGATATTGGTCTTCTAAAGCTTGTGGCATATCCCAGTGATAAACTGTAACCATAGGTTCAATTCCATATTTTAATAATTCATTGATAAGATTATCATAAAATTCTAAACCTTTTTCATTGACTTCACCATTTCCATTTGGATAAATACGTGTCCAAGCAATTGAAAAACGATATGTTTTCAATCCCATTTCTGCCATCAACTTGACATCTTCTTTGTAACGATGATAATGATCAACGGCCTTATCACCTGTTGTTGCTTTAAAAGTCTTTCCTGGAATTCTTACAAATTTGTCCCAGTTGGAAACACCTTTACCATCTGCATCCCAGCCACCTTCTACTTGATAAGCAGCAGATGCACTTCCCCAAAGAAAATCTTTAGGAAATCCTTTTGTTTCTTTAAAATACATTCTTTTTCTCCTTATTTCATATATTTTTTGATAAACTGACTTAATGTTTGTTTAAAGTCATCGTTTTCAACAAGTTCATATAAGTATTTTTCATCTTTTAAGACAAACAATACTTTTTCTCCTCTATTTTTATTATATAGCGGATAAACCATCTTTAATGGTACAAAATCGTCATCTTTTGCATGAAAATACAATGTAGGTATATCATTGTGTCTAACATATTTTGTTGTATTTTCTTTTAAATCAATATGCACAGCTTTTTTTATATGGCGTGCAACAATTGAAATTGCTGGATATTTTGAAATCTTATAATCTGCTTCTAAACGATATCCAATAATATCATATGGTGACGTATAAGCCCCATCTGAAATAATAGCTTCAACATTTTTTAAAACATGTCTACCTGAAGCATTTAAAATTGTATTTGCTCCTTGTTCTTTACCATACATTAATATTTTATGATCTTTCCCATAAGTTTCTAATAGGTACTTATTCCAACATACTAAATCATTGACATCCTTGATTCCAAATCCTCTAATATAACCATCACTTTGTCCATGTGCACAAGCATCTATTAATAAGATTTGTGCTTCTGGCAAATGGTCTTCAAAATATGGAACATATAATTGCATATCTTTTGCCTGTAAACCAAATGGATGTGAAATTAAAACTGTCATTTGAGGGTTTTCTTTAGAAATCAAAATTCCTCTTAATTGAATATCTTGATCATTTTTTATATAAATATTTTGACTATTGAATTTTGTTTCTAAAATACTTGGTCTATCTTCTTGTTTATGATGTCTGTATAATAATTTTTTTGCATATTTTTTGGATAATGTGTAAACAGATGCTGCTGCAGTAGAAACACCTCCTAAAACTAATAATCCTTTAATTGCTGTTTTATTATTCTTTACCATTTGAATATTCCTCCTTATATTCTTCCATTAATAATCTATTAATATTAGCTACCTGTTCAAATGAAGTAAGACGATATTCATCATGATTCATCCTTGCTGCATAGAAACGAATTGCTTTTTCTAATTCCAAACGCATAATTTCTTTATATTCTGGTGGAAATGTTGAAATTGGAAAACATACAAATAAGAATGTATTATAATCTTTTGAAAATAAATCGATAAGTAAATCATATCCTTCTATTTCTAAAATTCTATTTCCTATTTCTTTTTGTAAATCATGATTAGCAAAAGTCAACACATCATTCATTACAAAACGTAGAATATCTTCACATGCATCGATATATTGTTCATGATTATTTTGATAAAGTGATTTGAGATATGAAATAACAATATTATTTTCTAACTGATCTGGATTTAATCTTTCAAAATGATTAAATAATCTTTCAGCAACTTCTTTATTCAATAAAATAAGGTTTCCAAATTCTTTTATAATTGAAAGTGTAAATCTTGGCATTTGACATAAGCGCTCAAAGATTTCTAATAATTCATCTTTAGTTGATTTAAAAAATCCATCTATATGATTTGTCATTTTCTTTATGGTCTCTTTAAAATATTCTAAATGAAATTGATATTCAGTATCTAAATATTTTGCATTTACTCCATCCCATTCATATTCATATAAAATTTTATCTAATAAAAGAGCTATTGAATCCATAAATTTTTTATAATTTTTATTATATAATAATCTTTCTAAATATGGATTAAAAAATGTATAAAATTCATCAACAGTTTCTTGGTTTGTACCAGAATGATATTCTAAGTAATCTAGAATATTTCGATAATCTAAAGGTTCTAGTATTGTATTAACTGTATGTGTTTCAATAAAATGCTCAAAAACATGACAATGTAAAATTGTTTTAAATTGATTAAAATAAAGAATCTTATTTAAAGCATCTTTTATAATGTATTCTTGTTCTTGTTCATGAAGATTAACAGAAAATGTTGGTACGATTTCATCTCCAGAATAATCTATAGTAACAAATACATCGATTGCTTTAAATTGAATATCTAAAATATAATAATGAAATTTATGTTCAAATTTTTTTGTTTGTACTGCACTATGACACCTGTATCTTCCTATATATGTGCTTTTATGGGTTTCTAAATATTTTTCAATACATTTTCTTGCCATTATTTTTTCTCCTTTATATTCTTATTTTACCATTTTTGATTATTGATGAAAACAAAAAAAGGAAATCAATCAATGAGTTTCCTTTAATTATCATCTTTATAAAAGTTTCTAATTATATCGGATTATAAGAACTATAATCTATTTCCTGGGAAATATAGCAAATATTGTTTTATTTATAAAAAACTTCATGTAAATATAGTCCTTGTGGTTTAGCTTTAAATAAACACTTTTTTTGTCCTTTACTTTCTAGTAACTCTTCTAAAAATTCTTTAGTAATTCTGTGTGCCCCTACTTGAATCAAGCCACCAACTAAATGTCTTACCATATATCTTCTAAATCCATTACCTACAAGCTTAAAAGTAACAATACCTTGATTATTTTTAATTTCAATTTGATAAAGTGTTCTAATTGTATTGCCATATTGATCAACAGCACAAAAGGATGCAAAATCGTGTTCACCAATAAAAATTTTTGCAGCATTCCTCATTGCTTCTATATCCAATTCTTTTCCATATTGATAAATATAATTTGTTTCGAATGGAGAATAATCATTCATACTTAACATATAATGATATTCTTTCTTAAGAGCAGAATAACGACTATGAAAATTTTCATCAACTAAGAAACTATCAATAATATAAATATCATTAGGTAAAAAGTGATTAATAGCCCTTTTCCATTGTTTTTCAGGCATTTCCCTTAAAGTATCAAAGTGAAAGACTTGTCTTCTACCATGAACTTTAGCGTCTGTTCGACCACTTGCATGAATAACAATATTTTCATCTTTACAAATATTTTTTATAGCTTTTTGAATTTCACCTTGAACTGTTCTAAATTGATTTTGAACTTGAAATCCGTGAAATTTACTACCATCATAACTTACAATACATTTTATTCTATTCATTACATAAAACTCATTATAATCACACAACAACATACACCTAATGTTATTAACATTGATAACGTATCTAAATGCGTCCATGTTAAAACTTTGTATTTTGTACGTGTTGCTTCTGGATTATAATTTCTACTTTCCATAGCGTTAGCAAGTTCTTCTGCCCTTTGAAAAGCAGAAATAAATAAAGGAATAATTAATGAAATAATTGATTTTATTTTTTCCATGAAAGATCCCTCATTAAAATCCGCACCTCTACTAGCCTGTGCTTTCATAATTCTTTTCGCTTCATCTAATAAATCAGGTATAAATCTTAATGCAATTGAAATCATCATAGCAAGTTCATGCACTGGAAAATGAAATCTTTTTAATGGATTTAATAAACTTTCAATAGCTAGTGTTAATTCTAAAGGCTTCGTTGTAGAAGTCATTAATGTTGTTAAAGTAATAATCAATACAAGCCTTATAAAAATATAAGCAGTTTGTATTAAAGCACCTGAGTAGATACTAATACTTCCTATTTTTATTATAACATCACCTGTTTTCATTAAAAATATATTAAAAATCATCAAAAACAACATCATAAAGACCATCGGTTTTATTGCTTTTAAAATATGAGAAAGTTTAATTTTAGAAACTAACGAACATAATAAAACATAAATTGCTAAGATACCGTATCCTATAAATCCCGCATCAAAAAAAACAGAAATTAAAAATATGAAAACAGCACATATTTTTAATCGTGGATCTAAACGATGAATTATTGAATTCCCCGGTATATATTTACCAAAAGTCATATTATCCATGAAGTTCACCACCAATCGCTTCAACTAAATCATCAATATCATTGATAGATGTATCTAGATGATAGCCTTTTAGATTTAACTGAATAATAAGATTTGTGATTAAAGGTAAATCTATTCCTAAATTTAATAAATAATCACTATCTAGAAAAATATCTTTTACTTTCCCAGCTTTTTCAACTTGTCCGTCATTCATTACAACAACATTGTCACAATATTCTAAAACATGGTTCATATCATGAGTTACTAAAACTACTGTTTTACCCATTTCATGAATTTTTTTAAATAAATCCATCATTTCTTTAATCCCTGATGGATCTAATCCAGCTGTTGGTTCATCTAAAACAAGAATATCTGGATCCATAGCAAGTATTCCTGCAATCGCTACCCTACGTTTTTGACCACCTGATAAATCAAATGGGGACTTTTCTAAATAAGTTTCATCTAAACCTACCATTTCAAGAGATTTTTTAGCTATTTCTTTAGCACTATTTTCGTCAATTCCAAAATTCATTGGACCAAACATTATATCTCTTTCGATTGTTTCTTCAAACAATTGATATTCTGGAAATTGAAAAACAAGACCTGATTTTTTTCTAAGACTTTTTAAATTTTGAGGCTTATTATTTTGTGAAATAATATAATCATCTATTTTTATTTCTCCACTTGTTGGTAATAATAAAGCATTTATATGTTGGATAAGTGTCGATTTTCCACTACCTGTTTGTCCAATGATAGCTGTAAATGAACCCTTTTCTATTTTTAAATTCACATTTTTAAGTGCATAATATTCAAAAGGCGTATTATATCCATATATATGATCTAAACTTTTGCATGTAATTGACATAGTTGTTTCTCCAATTCTTCTACATCTAATGTATCTTTAATTTGATAACCTTTTTTTTGTAATTTTCTAGCAATTTTTAATGAAAAAGGAATATCTAATTTTAATTCTTTTAATAATTTTTCATTTGTTAATATTTTTTGAGGTTTGTCGTAATCTACAATCTCTCCTTTATTTAAAAGAATAACTCGGTCAGCATTTTTTGCTTCTTCAATATCATGCGTTATTGAAATGATTGTCATATTATTTTGTTTCTTTAACTCTTTTACTAATTCATTTATTTCTTTTCTACCTCGTGGATCCAACATACTTGTTGCTTCATCTAAAATAATGATAGATGGACTCATCGCTAAAATACCTGCAATCGCAACTCTTTGTTTTTGACCACCGGACAATTTAGTTGGTTCATGATCCAAAAAATTCTCCATTCTAACTACTTTAGAATACCTATTAATAAGTTCATCCATTTGTTCTCTTGGTACACAAATATTTTCTAGTCCAAAAGCTATATCATCTCTAACAGTAGCACCAATAAATTGATTATCTGGATTTTGAAAAACAATTCCTACTTTTTCTCTTATTTTATATAAATTTTCTAAATTTAATTGATAATCATCGATATAAATTTCACCAGATTTTTTTTCTAATAATCCTATAAGTAATTTAGCAATTGTACTTTTACCACTACCATTATGTCCTAAAATAGCTACATATTCACCTTTATGGATTTGAAAAGAAATATTGCTTATTGTTTGTAATCCAGGTTCGTATTCAAAACATAAATTTTCTACCTTAATTATTTCTTCCATTGTCTTCTCCTCATGAACGTGTTTAGTTCATTCTATAATTTATAAAGAAACAAGTCAAATAAAAAAGGACTGAATTTCTTCAGTCCAACATCATTATTTAGTTAATGATAAGATTGCCATTGGTGCATTATCACCTTTACGGTTATATGTTTTTAAGATAGTAGTATATCCACCATTAACATCTTTGAATTTAGGTGCAACGTCATCAAATAAGATTTGAACAGCTGTTTTTCCAGTTGCTTCATCAACAACTTTGTGCATATCTGCAGCAGCTTGTCTTCTTGCATGTAAGTCTCCACGTTTACCTAAAGTAATTAATTCATCAACAACACTACGAACTTCTTTAGCTCTTGTTACAGTTGTTTCAACTTTTCCGTATACAATAACTTCAGTAGCTAAACTACGTAACATAGATTTTCTAATATCTGAAGTGCGTCCTAATTTTCTATTTTTAGCCATGAGATTAACGCTCCTTTTCGAGTATTCTGAATTAATCGATAGGTTTAAATCCTAAACCTAATTCAATTAATTTTTCTTTAACTTCTTTTAATGATTTTTTACCTAAGTTTCTTACTTTAATCATGTCATCTTCTGATTTAGAAGCAAGATCTTGAACTGTTTGAATACCAGCTCTCTTTAAACAGTTATATGAACGAACAGATAAATCTAATTCTTCGATAGTCATATCTAATACTTTATTTGTAGTATCACTTTGAGTTTCAGACATAACTTCCATATTCATAGCTATATCAGTTAATTCAACAAACATATTTAAATGTTCAACTAAAATTTTTGCTGCTAATGAAATAGCTTCAAATGGTTTTAGTGAACCATTAGTTTCAACTTCTAATACTAATTGATCATACTTAGCACTTTCTCCAACACGAGTTGGTTCTACAGAGTAAGCAACTTTTTCAATTGGTGAAAAGATTGAATCTGTTGGAATAACACCAAGAGTGTTAATATTTACTTTATTTTGATCAGCAGATACATATCCACGATCTTTTTTAGCAAATAATTCCATATATAAGTGACCACCTTCTGCAACATGTGCAATTACCATGTCATTTGAAATCATTTTGACTTCAGCTGGACATTGAATATCAGCACCAGTTACAGTAGCAGGACCTTTTACATCAATAATCATTGTAGCAGTGTCTTCACTGTCTACATCAAAAACTAATTTCTTAATATTTAAAATCATTGCTGTGACATCTTCAACGACACCATCAATTGCGGAAAATTCATGGATTGCTCCTTGAACTTTGATTGCATAAACAGCAGAACCAGGTAAAGAAGAAAGTAAAACTCTTCTTAAGGCATTACCTAAAGTAATACCGAATCCTCTTTCTAATGGTTCAATGACGAACTTACCATAATTTTCAGTTTCGTCATAATGATCTATATTAAAGTTTGCTTTTTCGAATTTATGCATATGTTCCCTCCTCTATAGGAATGTTTTGTATTCTAATTTACTACAATAATACTATCCACGAGGACGTTTTGGTGGACGACAACCGTTATGTGGAATTGGTGTTACATCATTAATTGAAGTAACTTCTAATCCAGCAGCTTGTAAAGCTCTAACTGCTGCTTCACGTCCTGGTCCTGGACCTTTTACATTTACATCTACAGTTTTTACTCCATGTTCCATAGAAGCTTTAGCTGCAGCTTCTGATGCCATTTGTGCAGCAAATGGTGTTGATTTTCTTGATCCTTTGAAACCTAATGCTCCAGCACTTGACCAAGTTAATACATTACCATGTTCATCAGTAATTGTTACAATAGTATTATTGAAAGTAGAATGAACGTGTGCAACACCTTTTGCAATATTTTTTCTTACACGTTTTTTACCACGTGTTTGTTTTACTCTAGCCATTTCCTTTCAACCTCCTATTATTTTTTCTTTCCTGCGATTGGTCTAGCTTTACCCTTACGAGTTCTAGCATTAGTTTTAGTTTTTTGACCACGAACAGGAAGTCCTTTACGGTGACGCATACCTCTGTAGCTTCCGATTTCCATTAAACGTTTGATGTTTAATTGAACTTCTCTACGTAAGTCACCCTCAACTTTAATTTTTTCAACTTCTTTTCTGATTTTTGTAACTTCTTCTTCAGTTAAATCTTTAACTCTTACATCTTCACTGATACCAGTAGCTTTTAAGATTTCTTTAGCTGTAGATTTACCGATACCATATACATAAGTTAATGAGATAACAACACGTTTATCACGTGGGATATCTACACCTGCAATACGAGCCATTTTGTTTCCTCCTAAATACTAACCTTGTCTTTGTTTATGTTTTGGGTTTTCGCAAATAATCATTACGCGCCCTTTTCTTTTAATTACTCTGCATTTATCACACATTGGTTTTACAGATGGTCTTACCTTCATCCTGTCTACCTCCTTTTGGAAGATTTTTTATTTATGTCTAAATGTAATTCGCCCACGTGTTAAATCATATGGAGATATTTCAACGGTAACTCTATCCCCCGGTAAAATGCGAATGTAGTGCATACGGATTTTACCAGAAACGTGAGCAAGAATTTCCACTCCATTTTCTAAAGCCACTTTAAACATTGCATTTGGTAATGTTTCTAAAACAGTAGCTTCTACTTCAATAACGTCATCTTTTTTTGCCATCGTTCTTCAACTCCTTTTATTAAAGTTTTGTAAGAATTCTATAACCGTCATCAGTAATGACGATTGTATGTTCATAATGAGCAGCTAACGAATGATCCTTTGTAATAACAGTCCACCCATCATCAAGAGTAACTGTTTCTTTTGCTCCTAAATGTGCCATTGGTTCAATAGCCAAACACATACCTTTTTTTAATCTAGGACCTCTCCCAGGAGCTCCGTAATTAGGAACAGCGGGATCTTCGTGAACGTTTGTTCCAATCCCATGACCAGTATAATCACGAGGAGTAGTACACCCGTTTTTAGTAAGATATTCTTCAATTGCATGTGAAATATCAGAAAGTCTAACTCCTGGTTTTACTTGTTCTAATCCAGCAAATAAAGCACCTTCACAAACATTCATAAGTCTTTTTGTTTCATTGCTTACATTTCCTACTGCATAAGTCCAAGCACTGTCACCATGATATCCTTTGTAACATGCTCCAACATCAACTGAAATAATATCTCCATCTTTTAGCTTTCTATTACTAGGTATTCCATGTACTACAACTTCATTAATTGAAGTACATACACTATTTGGAAAACCATAAAGATGTAGAAAGGAAGGTGTTGCACCATGTTCCCTAATTATTTTATCACAAATTTGATCAATTTCGTTAGTAGTTATTCCCGGTACAATAACTTCTTTCAATTTTTCATGAACTAAAGCAACAATTCTACCTGCTTCAGTCATTAATTCAATTTCTCTATCATCTTTAGTAATTATCATTAATAAACCTCCAGGCTTTCATCGATATCATAAAGACGTTAAACATAACTTCTTAACTTTGATAACTGCTTCTTCAAAATTAATTTATTTCTTTAGATATTTATGAATCCATAAAAGAAATCATTATTATTTACGAATATAACCATGATATTCTTTTCTAGTAATATATGTTTTGATTTGTTTTACTGTTTCAAGTGCAACTCCTGTAACGATAATCAAACCAGTACCACCAAGTGATAGGTTTGCATTTTCAGTTTGTGTCCAAATAATTGGAGTAATAATTGGAATTGCAGCAATAATACATAAAGTAAGCGAACCAGCAACAGTTACTTGATTAAGAACTCTTTTAATGAAGTTCTTAGTTTCAATACCAGTTCTTACACCAGGTATTGATCCACCATTTTTCTTCAAATCATCACTAATTTTTTCAGCATCAATTTGTAAGTTTGAATAAAAGAAAGTAAATCCTATAATCATTAAAATATATAAACAGAAACCAACAGGTTCTTGATAATTAAATATAGTATTTATCATCTTAGTTGTACTAGATGCTTTCATGAAACTTACTATTGTTCTTGGTGCTGCTAGTACTGAAGAAGCAAAGATTACTGGTAAAACACCTGAACTATTAATTTTAATAGGCATATGTGTTTGTTCCCTAGTTCTCATTGTTACACTTGTACTAGATGCATAATTGACTGGGATTTTTCTTATTGCGCCTTCAGTAAATACTACAAAGACTACAATTGAAAGATAAACCACAACAAATAATACATACCAAGCAATATCTAACCACATTCCACTATCATAAGTGACGAGGTTATCATAAGTTGTTAAGAATGCATTTGGTAAGTTTGAAACAATTCCTGTAAAGATTAGTAATGAAACACCATTACCAATTCCTTTTTGAGTAATTTGATCACCTAACCAAATAGCTAACATACTTCCAGCCATCATAATGAGCACTACATAAATATATGACCAGATTGAAGTATCAACTAATATATTATAACTTGTATCAAAGGCATAAGTTAAAACTCCACCTTGTAACGCAGCTAATAATAAAGTTAATACACGAGTAACACGGTCTTTTTTCTTCTTACCTGTGTTACCTTCTTTACGCCAGCGTGTTAACGCTGGAATAACATCCATCGATAATAATTCAATTATAATAGATGATGTAATGTATGGTGAAACACCTAAAGCGAAAAGAGAAAATCTTTCCAAGGTACCTCCACCAAGTAAATTCATGATTCCGAAAATTCCATTTGTAGCATCACTACTACTTAATGAACCTACATTAACACCTGGAATTGTAATTCCTGCACCTAAACGGTACACGAATAAAATTCCAAGTGTGAAAATGACTTTTCGACGAAGCTCACCCTTTTTGAATACATTCTTCAAAAAAGTTAACATCTTAAATCACCTCAGTTTTTCCACCTGCAGCTTCAATTGCGGCAACAGCTGATTTAGAGAATTTAGCAGCTTGAACAGTTAATTTCTTTTCAATAGCTCCATTTCCTAATACTTTAACACCATCTAATTCTTTTTTGATGATTCCTGCTTCTTTTAACGCAGCAGCGTTAACTGTTGCACCATCTTCAAATTTATTTAAAGTTTCAAGATTTACGATAGCATATTCTTTACGAGTAAAGTTTGTAAATCCTCTTTTAGGTAAACGCATGAATAATGGAGTTTGTCCACCTTCGAATCCTGGTTTTTTACCTCCACCAGATCTAGCTCCTTGACCTTTTTGACCTCTACCTGCTGTTTTACCATTTCCTGAACTTGTACCACGTCCAACACGTTTTCTTGCTTTACGAGCACCTTCAGTATATTGTAATTCGTGAAGTTTCATTGTTACACCTCCTATTATTTTTCTTCAACTGTTACTAGGTGTCCAACTACTCTAATCATACCTTGAGTAGTAGGGTTATTTTCTAATTCAACAGTTTTATTAATTTTAGTTAAACCTAAAGCTTTAAGAGTCTTTCTTTGATTTGGTAAGCAACCAATTGGACTCTTTTTAAGTGTAATACTTACTTTTGCCATTTTGTTTGCCTCCTATCCAAAAATTTCATCAACAGTTTTTTCTCTTAATTCAGCAACTTCATTAACTGTTTTTAATGAAGCTAATCCTTGCATTGTTGCTCTTACCATGTTGATTGGTGTTCTAGAACCAATACATTTAGATAAGATATCACGGTAACCAGCTAATTCAACAACAGCACGAACTGGTCCACCAGCGATGATTCCAGTACCTTGAGATGCTGGTTTAATAAATACATTTCCTGATCCGTAAACACCGTTTACTTCATGAGGAATAGTACCATGTACAGAAGGTACTTTGATAACATTACGTTTAGCATTTTCACATGCTTTTCTGATTGCATCAGGTACTTCGTTAGCTTTACCAGTACCAAATCCAACTCTACCTTTTCTATCTCCAATAACAACTAAAGCAGCAAAACGCATTCTACGTCCACCTTTTACTACTTTTGTTACACGGTTAATAGTAACAACACGTTCTTCAAATTCTTTTTCTTCTCTTCTTGGTGCTCTTCTTTGACCATTTCTTCTTGGTTTTCTTTCACCATTGTTAGTTCTTGGTTTACGTTGTTCCATATTGACCTCCTTCTAGAATTCTAATCCAGCTTCTCTAGCAGCTTCTGCTAATGCTTTTACACGACCATGATAAATATATCCACCACGATCAAATACTACATTTTTAATTTCTTTTGCAATTGCTCTTTCTGCAATTTCTTTACCTACTGCAGTTGCAGCAGCAATGTTTCCACCGTTTTCTAATTTCATTTCAACGCTTGATGCGCTAACTAATGTAACACCATTGACATCATCAATAATTTGAGCGTGAATATGAGCATTTGAACGGAAAACATTTAAACGTGGACATTCTGGAGTTCCACTAATTTTTCTACGAACTCTAGCATGACGTTTTAAACGTACATCATTACGAGATTGTAATTTAGCCATAAAGATAGCTCCTTTCTTACTCTTAGACTACTTCTTACCAGCAGTTTTTCCTTCTTTTCTGATGATTCTTTCATCACTATA
>ERZ827037.727-NODE-727-length-41046-cov-6.677100_pt1 | contig 41046 bp, 35 predicted proteins | sample MGYA00519924_ERZ827037 | MGnify/ENA primary metagenome ERZ827037 (study PRJEB31778, sample SAMEA3449250) | human gut metagenome | biome: human gut; feature: human-associated habitat; material: faeces | place: United Kingdom | collected 2010/2012 ...
GCCCCCGCGCGGGGCGCGGGGCCTGGTGGAGGTTGCCGTGCAGACCCCTGACGGGCCGCGCCCTCCCGCGGCGGCTTTCGCCAGAGCCAAAGCGACGCGCGGCGGGGTCGCGAGGGGCACACGCAAGGGGCGGTGCCGACGCCGTGCGGTTAGGAGGAGCCAGATGGGCTACTACGCATCCGGCATCGGTGAAATAAGGTTTCCGTCCAAGAAAGACCTCGAAGCCGTCATCGAAGAGCTGAAGAAGATTCCCGCTAGCAATAGTTTTGGCGGTATCGAGGAGGATTACCCCGACCATGAGTCATTCGATTTCTGCAAGCTGATGTCTGAACTCGGGTTTGTCACGACTCGTTCCAAGGACGATTTCTATCCTTATTCCTTCGCGATCGAGTACGAATGGGGCAAAATCGGGTCCTGGACGGACGAGCCGTTCAAGGCGATCGGCCCCCATTGCGTCAAAAGCCATTTCAAGTGGAGTGGCGAGGACGGTGAGGTGTGGCTTGAGTCCGAGCTTCATACCGAGAAGGACATGCTCGTCGCCAGCTTCCCGGATGGTGGCGTTGAGTGCTCGAACGGCAGCATGTTCATCAACCTGACCTATGCGAACCAGAGTTTCCAGCTGTTCATCAACGTCAATGACTGGGGTGTCCCCACAGCCCAGATCACTCGAAACAAGCTGCCTAATCTCTAGAACCGTCAATGGCGAGGGCCTCCGGGTCCTCGCCCCACTCCAAAGGAGATAACCATGAAGAACATCGACGAGAAGATCAAGAAGATCGTTGCCCTAATCGACGGCGCCGCGACCGAAGGCGAAGCGCGTGCCGCCTCGTTGGCGCTCCAGAGGCTCCTCGTTGCGAACAACCTCAAGTTGGAGGACATCAATCTGGATGATTCACCGGCAGAAGTCGGCGAGGAGGCCTGCGATCTCGGTCGTCGAATTCCCGAGTGGAAGAAAACCCTTGCACTTGTTGTTGCAGCGAACTACAGGTGCAGGGCCTACACGTCATATAGCAACAATGGAAGGACTGTCGTTTTCGTTGGCGAGGGCGAGGATTCAGTTGTCGCCTCGTGCTGTTTTAGGGCGAGCGCCAATGCGGCCGAGAACTGCTTCAGGACCTATTGCGCGCGAATGAAGGCCCTGGGGTACGGGAATGTCTCACGCCAGAAGGGCGTAAAGGGGACGTGGATGCTTGGCTTCATCTCCGGCCTCAAGCGAGCCTATGCGGAGCAGGTCAGCAATGACGAGTCCATGGCGCTCGCGATCGTCGTCCCCGAATCCGTCAACCGTCACATGGATGGGATCGGCTTGAGGACGACCAAGATTAAAGTCAGGACTACTAGCGATCCTTATGTCAAAGCCGACGGCTATGAATCCGGTTATGGGTTCGGCAGAGGCGACAGAGTGACCGCCGCATCGGCATAAGACGAAACGCCGGGGCCGCCAAAAGACGGCCCCGGCGTTATTCTATTTAACTCGATCTAACGGGCAATGGGGCTCCGGTATCGAATGGGAAACCATTTATCACCGGGCCCCATTGCCCGTTAGATCTTTTGACAAGCTGCTGAAATACGGAATAGGTGAATACATGGACAACGGGAAAAGCGAACTATAGAACTACGTAATAACGACAAGATGCAAGAACGCAAAAGCAGCAAACCGTAACATGCGAACCACGAAACTACGGAATAGCAGAACTATTGAACATCATACCGTTCGGTCCTGAATTTTGTCCGCAAGAGTCGTACGCTGCCGTACAAAACTGCGTTTTGCCCGGTAGCGTACCGCCGCCGAAGGCGGCGCTTGTTAGGGCTCTGCCCTAAAACCCGGCGCCTTCGGCGTTACGAAGTTACGTTCTTACACTATTGCATTATGTCGTAGATACACTGTGACGTAGTTGCTTTTTTATGTTGTTACGTAACCACGCAGTTCCGTTATTCAGCCCTTACGTAGTTCTGTTGTTCGCTTTTTACGATAAAGAGTTATTAGCCAATATCTTCTTTTCGTTGATTTGGAAGGGTCGTCGTTCGTCAATCAATTATGAGCACGGCATATTCGGTCTCGCATTCGCGGGACATCGCACAGTGCCGGACAGATGGGCTGAACTCCGACCCTGCCGTTATTCGCCTCATTACTTGTCGGCCAAATTGTGGCCATCAGGCTAACGAGACACACTTGGTCAGTTTGATTCAAGGCCTAGTCCCCCCCCGGATCGTTCAGGCGGGAGCGCGGGGTCGCTGGTGGCTGTTTTTGCCGATGGACATTATCTAGGGTGTGTCGGCAGGTTCGACTAGATTCCCATTCTTTGAATGTTCAATAGTATCGTTATGTTGCAGTTGCAATGTTGCGTAGTTCCGATATTTCGTAGTTACGTTATTCAGCTATGTCACAGTTCGGTTATTCAGCTTTTTCATTATTCACTATCTCGGTATGTACGAAACAATGCGTCGTAATTGAACCAAATGGGATGTCCGTAATCGACTCCAGCCATCCATCTTGCCTTGAGCTCTCAACCAAGACGTGACCCACAAGATAATCGAGAAGCGATCGGATGGATTCCGATTGAAAGATCGGTTTCGCTGCGCTATTAGGGCGAGGACATTGAATTGCGGTGACCGCTTTAGATGAAGGGCGCTGTTAAACGTCGAACTGGGCTGTGGCAAGCGCCCCCCACCTTCCGTATTTTGATTTTCCCTCTATTACGTTGTTGCGTAGTTACGTAGTCGCGTTATTACGCTATTGCACTGTTCAGCAAATCATCTTTTACGCTGTTCACTATTCCAGTTTGTGCGTAATTCAGCAATGTCGTAGTTCGGCAATACCACAGCTATTCACCTGCAAAAACATTGGCACCGCATGTCACCAAACTGTACGGCACGGTACGTGTCGCTGCTCTACGCTAGTTAAAGCATGAGTTAGGAGACGGCGCATGGGTGAAACGTCCCGTGAGAAAAAGCCAAAAAGGGCGCGTATAGAAGCCAGGAGCACCGTTGAGGAAGCGGAAGCCATTCGCGCATTGGCAAACAGCCTCAACATGAGCGTCACGGAGTACATTCTGTACAAGGCGCTCTACGAGACTAATGCCTCATCAGGATCAACCCTAAGGGATATCTGGGACGAGCTATTTACGATTTCGGCGCAACTGTCTGAGCTCAATTTAAACGCAAAGGCGATAGCGGGACAGTCACGCGCTGCCGAAGCGAGAAGGGTGTCTATGGCCATATTCTCGGCAATCGATACCGTCGAGCCATGTCTGATTGATGTCTGCGAGCGTCTATCGCGTGCAATCGAGGCTGAATATCCGACTGAAAGGAGACGTAATGCCCTTTCTTAAGACGCTCTCGGGTGGTGAAGGCAGCTGTAAACAGGTCGATGACTACTTGTCATTTGGGCATCGAAGCGCTGAGGACCACGAAGAGAGAATGGAAAAATATCTTGCCGGAGATAAGTCTGCCTCGCGCTCCATGGCGTTCGGGCACTCTCCAGGTCTGCCCGATACCCCTTACGGATGGCATAAGGTAATGGATGCGACTAGAAAGAGGTTCGGAAAAGACAAACCTCCTGAGTGGTTTGAGAACAAGAGGCGGTCGAACCCTGACTTGGTCTGGAGGAACTACTATCAGTGGGTTTTATCGCCGGACCCCCGGGATCGCGCGTCTGCAGAGGAGGTTGGCCAGCTCGCCCAGGAATGGTGTGAGAGGGTTTGGCCCGCCAATCGGGGCTGGCAGTGGATCTGGTCTGTCCATGACGACAACGCAAGTGGTGTTATGCACGCGCACGTCATCCTTAATGCGGTGAACGCGAACAGCGGATTGAAGGTTCAAATTACGCCCGAGGACAGCGATTCCATGGCGCGCGTCGCACAAGAGATTGCCGGTGAACATGGCATGGGGGTGTTGCCGGACCTGTCTGAACGCCGCAAGGCAATACGTGAAGGACGAAGGAAACCAACGGCTCAGTCAGTTCGCATGAGTGAGGCTGAGCGCTCACTTAGGCGCCGTGGAGGCCGAAGCTGGGTTGCGGAAATCAGAGACGCCATAGATAGGTCAATCGCAAACAGCTCCAACTGGGATGAGTTCGTAGAAAGGTTCGAGGCCGATGGCTTTACGGTCGAATGGAGCCGCAGGGGTATCGGCTATAGGCACCCCGATAGCGGCGGGCACGACAAGAAGGTACTTGCGTCTTCACTCGGTTTAAATTACGACGAGTTCGGCATTCGCGCCCGGCTGGGAATACCCGTCGATGTTGTAGCCGGGGATATCGAATCGAGAATCTCCAGTCGCAAACTGAGCGAGGCGAAAACAAAGAGCATTGGCTACACTCCGCAGAATAAAGGTTTTGACAATGCTCTTAAGTGGAGGATTGCATCTAAATCGAAGCGTGCCGGCATCGGCGCAATTAGTGCCGGAGTCAAAGCCCTGTCCGTTATTTCCGCAAATGGGTTCAGCTCCGTCACGGAGGTCGAGGATGCCTTCAGATCTCAGATGCTCAAGGTCGAGGCTATGGAGCACGAGGTCCATGAGATCGAGTCATCGATATCTATTGCAGAGGAGGTTCTTGAGCGTTCTGAAAAGATCTCGTCTGCCAGGGCGAGACTTGCCGAGCTGGAGTCGTCCTTATCTTTTACGCCGGCAGACAGGAAAGAGAGAAACGCTCTTTTATCCCAAATTGATACCGATACCGCTTTCTGCAGCGCGGCATTATCAAAGATATCTGCCGGCGCGTCAGGGGCTGAACGCTATGCCGTAGAAGCGAGTTTGATCCTAGACGGGCTGAGAAATAGGCTGGGTGAGCTCTCCGTGTCGCTTGATGGGGCGCGAGCTGACGCCGAGTCGCTAAATGAGTCTCTCGTGGCAATCGAGGGTTTTATCGGAGCTAGGACCGTGAGGGACCTAAGGGGAGTCCCCTCGGTCGGTGAGTTTCTGAGAAGGTCAAACAGCCGGAGACTCAACGTGCCGACTTCAATTCAGACAAGAGACTCGATTGCAGTCGCGGCAGCATTGGAGTCAGCCGCCTCAAGGCGCACTCTTCAGGAGGGCAGTGATCGCATCGAGAACATCGAGAGGGCAGCGAAAGCGCAAGTGTCCTCCGTTTACGTCCGTCCCGAAGTCGGAACGGTTTCCGAGAGAAAGAACACGGTTTAAAGATGAATACTTCTTCATTGAGGATTTACTACGAGACGGGATGTATCGACGAGGTGCATATGCCAGATCCGTCTTTTGAATCAGGTGTCTCACTCCAGCGCGAGTATCTCGATATTTCCAACCCCGACAACGGCATATTTCTCGATAGGAGTTATAAGATGCCTGGGGGCGATAATGACGAGTATCGCGAGCTGTGCGACAGGATGCTTGTCGTGAGCTCGGACGACCTAGCGAGGGCCCTTCTCGTCGAGTCCCATGGTCTTGCCCTCCTCACGCGCGACCCTCTGTCTGATTTCGATTGCGGTCTATCTATCACGCTGCCAGATCGCCTGGGCTTCAACGATGACGCCTGCCTGATGAACGAGGATTGGTATTTCGGCAACATTCAGAAGCTCATCGAAAAGGTAATTGCCATGGGCCCTGCCGCGCACGCCGCGCTCGTCAACGGATTGGCGGCAGGCGTGGAGGGGCTTACCGTTGAGGAGGGCTGGGGCAATGTCACCCGATGAGCTTGTTCTCAGGGACTACCAGCAGGAGTGCGTGGATATCTGCGATTCTCTCGGGAGCGGATCGCATCTCGTGCAGATGGCCACAGGGCTCGGTAAAACCGTGACTTTCAGCAAAATCGCCAGGAAGGGCAGGGTTCTGCTTCTCTCCCATCGCGAGGAGCTTGTGACCCAGCCAGTTAAATACTACAGCTGCCCGGTCGGCATAGAAAAGGCCGAGCGCCACTCGCATGGCGAGGAGGTCGTCTCGGCTTCGGTCCAGACGCTCGTAAATCGACTCCAAAAGGAGTTTAAACCCGGCGACTTCGACATGGTTATCACCGATGAGGCTCACCATGCCCTGGCACCGTCCTATCGAAAGATCTACGACTATCTGAGGCCTCGCCTCCACATCGGGTTTACCGCGACGCCGAGAAGGGGAGACGACCGAGGGCTCGGAGCGGTTTTCGACGATATCGTTTTTCAGAAAGACCTGCGTTGGGGAATCGCCAACGGCTATCTTTGTGATATTGACTGCCGCAGGACCATCGTGGACTGGTCGACGAAGGGTGTACGCACCGGAATGGGCGATTTCCGAGTGAGTGAACTCGCGAAGCGCGTTGACCGCCCAGAGACGAATCGACAGGTCGCGGCTGCATACGATGGGCTCCATATAGGCCAGACGCTCGTATTTGCATCGAGCGTTCACCATGCCTATTCATTGGCTGAGCTCATTCCCGGATCCGTGGTGGTCGATGGAAACACGCCGACGGATGAACGCCGGCAGATCATCGATGCATTTACGGCGCGGGAGATTCCATGCCTCATCAACTACGGGGTATTTACCGAGGGCACTGATATGCCTCTTATCGAGACCGTATTGCTGGCCCGACCGACGAAGAACCCATCCCTCTACACACAGATGGTCGGGCGAGGACTGAGACTCTACACCGATCCTGTCACCGGCTATCAAAAGAAGTCCCTTCGGCTTATCGACTGTCTGGGCGTCTCGGATGACAAGAGTATATGCACGCCGCCAACGCTGTTCGGACTCAACGAAAGGGATTTTCCCGATAGGGTCGGCAAGAAGCAGCTCGATGGCTCGCTTCTCGATTTGGGAAGAAGAATCGAGGAGGTGGAAGATTGTCCCTCCGGTTGGGTTCTCTCGTCGCGCAAGGTCAACGTGCTTTCTTCGACGGGGTCCATCGCATGGGTTATCCACTACAACGGCGATCGCAATATCGCCGGTCCCGGCGCGTCCGATAGAGGGTGGCAGGTCACGCTATATAAACCGGATCTTCTCGATTGCTGCACCGCGGACCTTATGAGGCTGGGGGAGACCCAGCGAAGGTATTACAGGTCGCTTGACGTTGCCGAACAGGACATTCTCCTTTGGCTCGAGTCAAACTATGAGACCTCGCATGATAGAGCTCTTTGGGACCGCGAACGCGCGGCAAAATGGGCCGAAGATCCCGCCTCGGAACCACAGCTGACTTTTATACGGAGGCTCTTGGGCGACTCTGCAGGCGACCTGGATTTCGATAACCTTACCAAAAGGGATGCAACGATTGTCATAGAGTGTGCCAAGAGGCGTGTCCATGAGAAGAATCTCAAGAAATACGGGGCCTGTCCGCTCTGTGGCAGCGCATTGAAGGTATCTAAATCCGGAAAATCCATCGTCTGTGAGTCTAACAGCTGGGAGTATAGAGACGGATCGTTCGTACTTGCGTCCGGTTGCGGTTTCCAGGTCAAGCGTTTCCGCGGAGATGAGGAATATTCGTCTGAAAGAGCCATGGGGTGGCCGCGCGTTAAGGAGCATATTAAGGAGAAGAAGAGATGATTCCCCTTATAGGTCCATTCAGCGAGTTTGCGAAAAGGCGCTTCGATCGAAAATGTGAACGCGCCGCATTGAGCGTAAAACACTCTGTCGCCATAAAGATGGCGGTAGGCGTTCTCGTGACTTCGGTGCTTATCTTCATATGCCTAGGCGCGGAAGTTGTAAGGGAGACTGTGATTACAAATACGGCTGAGCAGAAGGCGCAGTCAGAAGACGGTGGACAGTCTCTTGCAGATGAGAACCCGGACTATGCCGGCTGGCTCACCGTTGAAGGAACCTCGATCTCGACCCCTGTTGTCTCATGCCGGCAAGGTGACCCGAAGGGCTTCTATCTCAATCACGGTTTCGATCGCACACCATCTTTCTCCGGTTGTCCGTACATTGCAGAGGGGTCGTCGCCAGAAAGCTCGAACATGCTTGTCTACGGCCACAACATGGGAATCGGATCTCTGGCGTTTAGTGCACTCCAGAATTGCTATCGAAAGGACTGTTTTTCAAGTATCGGTACTGTGACCTTCAAAGAAAAGGATGGCAAAGCCTCTTGCTATACGCCCCTATACGGCTTAAGGGTGCCGATGAGCTATGACTTGCTGCTCAGGTTTGATTTTGCTGGGGAATCAGATTTCGACGCCTGGCTCAATTCACTGGCCGAGTGCGCTAATGCGAAGTCGAGCTATGCCAGCTCTGACTCTGTTATCACGTTGGTGACATGCTCTTCTGCGATCGGCGGGAGTCGTTACCGTAGCGTTTTAATTTGCGAAAGAATGTCTTAAAGACGATGGCGGCTGAGCGCGACACAACCGTGGCCACCTTGATCCACGAATGGATTGAACGCAAGCAGTCCGAGAAAACTGAATTGGGGAGAAACCCAATAAATAAGCAGCACAAAGGATCTTCGTGGAGCCGTTCAGGGGCGTTTCGATGAAGTGCCTTGATGCCTACCTTGCCTGGTTCAAGCGGTGCCGGACCTTCATGGTGATTGACTCCCGCACTGCGGAGCCGCACGCCCGCCCGTCAGCTCGCCAACGGTACATGCTCGACCTCATCCGCGACATGTTCAACGTCCTACCGCACTATATGGACTACTGGGTCTCGCGGGCGGTATAGTCCGCTAAAATGGTGGCACCGTGGTATACAAGAGAGATAGGAGCCGCCATGCCGTCGAACATACCAGCAACCACCATCAGGATAGAGCCGGAGGTGAAGAGGGAGGCATCCGCCATCCTCGACGAGCTCGGTCTCTCCATGTCCACCGCGATGAATATGTTCCTCCGCGCGGTGATCCGCGAGGGTGGCATGCCGTTTGAGATGAAAGTTACACATAGGGTTGATGAAAGCGAGCAAGTAAATGACTGAGCTATACTCGCTCACATGCCCCATTCGAGGCAAACTGAAAAATAGCGGAAGAAGCAAAGATGGACTGACGCCTAATGAGGAATATCAACGTGTGAGGGCCATCAAATACCTAATAGCCTTTGGATACCCAAAGGCTAACTTTAGAATCGAAGTTGTCCAAAAACGTTTCGGTAACAATGGCCGGAATTCCTTCAGATGTGATTTCGTCGTTCTCGATGTTCGTGCCTGCGATGTGTCAAACGATGTCGACGAAGTCTTGAAGCATGCCGTTCTTCTTTGTGAAGTTAAAAGAGATAGCAGCAAAGAGTCTTGGGTTAAACAGACACAGGTTTCACCTATGCTCGATTTTGCAAAGCGCACTGATGCGGTCGGATTATTCTGGTCCAGCGACTCGGTCCGAGTGTTTTGGCATACATATTCAGGGAATAAAATCGAATCTCACGAGGCTTCTCTTTCTGCACTACCTAAATTCGGCAATAAAGTCCAAATCAAGCCGTTGACCTATTCCTCAATCGGACCATGCCCCTCCTTGTTAAACGTCTTTGCAAAAATTGAAGACGTTCTTCATGGCGCGGGACTATCCAAAGAAAGGCGATATGAGGTAATTTTTCAACTGCTGCTAGCTAAAATTTTCGATGAGCACGCCTTTGAGACGCGGACAGACGATCCTTTGGAATTTCAGGACTTCAATGCCCTTGGAATTAGTGCCGAGACTGCATACGGGAATGTGTCGTCTCTCGTAAAAAAGGCTGTCAATTTCTATCAGACCCACCTGCCGAATGAGATATCGGTCAAGTTGAACTTGGACAGCTCTACTCTTAGCGAAATCGTAGCAATTTTGGCACCATACAAAATCACCGCTTCTAACAGAGACGTAGTTCAGACGTTTTATATGAAATTTGCTAAAGATTTATACAAATGGGATATGGCGCAGTATTTTACGCCAACCAGGATCTCTGACTTTGTTGTCGAAATCATTAATCCCCAATTCGGTGAACTGACATGCGATCCCGCATGCGGATCTGCAGATTTCCTAGTCGGTACATTTAGATATGGAAAGCAATACAACCCAGGTTACGCTGATTCAGTGTTTGGGTTCGATAGCAGTTCAAATGCAGTCCAGGTCGCCGTATTGAACATGGTTTTAAATGGCGATGGCAAGTCAAATATCAAACAAATGGATTCGCTTATTTCGATATCGGAAATTTCTGGCAGATTCGACGTTGTTATATGCAATCCACCCTTTGGCGCAAAAATAGTGGAAAGAAGATCCGAGGTTCTTTCCAAATTCGACCTTGGGCATTCTATCAAGGTCGAAAATGGCCAACTTAAGATAGGGGAATTAGAAAGTAAGCAGGAGCTCGGTATTCTCTTTGCAGAGGCGTGTGTCCGGCTTTGCAGAAAAACGGGCGGCAGAATTGCTTTGATTCTCCCTAATGGATATTTAGGAAACACAAGCTCAAAGTTTCGAACATTCAGAGAGTGGCTACTGAGAAAAGTTAGCATCGCCGCAATTATCGCCCTTCCTCGCTTCGCATTTAAATCAAGCGGGGCCGATGTGAGTGCAAGCATCGTGTTTATGGATTCGCTTGAGCAAGAGGCCGAAAGCCTAAAGGACTTGGAGGACTCATCTATAGCTTTTCAGGTAATTGATAAGCTGGGTTGGTCTGCGGGCAACAAGCGGCAGGAGACTACCTACCTTCGTGATCAAAGTGACGGAGCACTGATGGTGGATGCTGAGGGAAACCTGATCGTTGACGCTGATTTTGAGAAGGTTCGCATGGGTGTCCTTAATTCGGCTGCGGCGCTTGATCATCCATGGCTTTTGACCGGGCGAAGAGATTGCTATACCGATGGAACCGGTTGGGCCATACCCCTTCATAGAATTTTGAACTCAGAAAGTCTTTCGCTTGATCCGAAATACTGGTGTGAGAAAAATCAACTCCATTTAAGGAGGATTCAGGAAAAAGATCACTACACGTTGGGTGATATAGCAGACGTTATTCAGGAGGGAATTTACGATAACGGCAAAAAGCTGAAGATCAAATCTTCTGAAAAATACAACTATATCGATATTTCGCACATTTCAAATGGCTCTTTTTGGCCAAGCGCTCTAATGGGTTGGCAACTGCCCTCGAGAGCCAAGCATCTTGCTCGTCCTAAAGATATTTTTGTTGGAGGCATTTGGTCATCTGTGGATAAATGGTTTATTGTCCCGGATTCATTGAAAAATGGAATCGTCACGAACGGTTGCAAGAGAATCAGAATGAAGGTTGGATCTGAAGAGTGTTTGACTGACCTTGTAGCCTATCTAACAACGGAAAGCTGGAACAGCCAAATGCGTGGACTTGCTACGGGGTCAGATGGGCTTGCGGAGATTCCCGATAACGCACTTCTGAATATCAAGATTCCTAAGCTATCAGATAAATCTAGAAAAAAACTCCAGCCTTACATCAACCGTCTCATAAAGGGAACGTCTACACTTGCAGACGAAGTGGCCAAGTTGAATGACACGCCTATGCTGGGTCAGCTGGACATTGAGCCAAGATACAGCCACATAAACCTAGTCTAGTTTCCCAATAACGTATATTTGAACTGTGAATACGACATACTATTTATAGCCCAGCAAAGCCAGTCCATATCCATGTACGTATCAATATGGACTGGCTTCAATTCATGGAATAACGACTTCGACCTTCAAAGTCACCTATGCCAATCTTTGTCTAACAGAGCCTAAATCTTTGCGTCTGCTCTTAGCCCCGAGTCTCAACTACGGTCCGGGTATAGCGCCTCTACAATGCGCATATTCGTCTGGCCGCTAAATCGTAATTTATACGCCATGGGGTTTTAGCCCCTCACTCATGAGCACGCCAGCTGCTTAACCCCTATCTTCAAGAGGCCGTAAGTCTGCCTGGATCTTAGCGGCCGACGGAGTGGAAGGGTCGATTGAACGCTTTCCTTCCTCAAGAGTCTCAGGAGTGTGTTGGATGAGATAGTCAGCCCCCATCTCGTGCATCCTGGCGTCAAAAGAAGATTGGCACTTCCGAAGAACCTCATCAAAGAGGCGGAAGTCGCCCTGAGTCTGCGCGATCTCCATCCAGCTCTTGTATTCGTCCGCATTGTCTTCGTCAATGACGATAAGGTCGACTCCGTTTTCGATGCACTGCTTCATCATAATGAGGCGCCCGATTCGTCCGTTACCGTCTTGGAACGGATGCAGATGCTCGAACCTTGCGTGGAAACGGGAGATCGCCTCAAAGTCCTTTGGGCAGCCATCCCATTCGGCGAGCAGCTGCGGTATGGCGGTCGGTATGTCGCTCGGGAGGGCGACCTGTACCGAACTGTTTCTGATACGGTTGGGAATGTATTTGAAATGCCCGCTTTCCCCATTGCCCGCCATGGTCGTTCCCTTGTGAAGGATCGTCTCGAATTCAATAAGGAGTTCCGGTGTCAGCTCGACCCCGAGTGTGTCGACCATCCGGTCAAACATCTTGAAGGAATTCTTGGTTTCAATGATGTCGTCAAAGTCGTGGTCTCCGGTCACTCTATTCGTTGCATAGAAGGTGTCGATCTGATTGAGCGTGAAGGTAGATCCTTCGATCTTATTCGACTGGTAGAGGTACTCCGGAAGGATGACCTCATAGGCGGAGTTCGGCGCCGCCTTGAGCGTCTGCATTTTGTTTGAGGAGATAATCATTACTCATCCTTCGATATCAAGTGCTTACCTACTTTATAAACTAGGATCTTTGCATGCCCGACAATAGCTTTGCAATTCCCCAGCAGGACACGCGCCTCCAAATGCCCTACAACGGCCGTAAAAGAGGTGCCCCTTACCGGAAGAAGGCCAAAGATTCTTGTTTTTGCGCCCGTCATGGGGTATAAGTGGTTTAAGGTGATCAGCACCGTCAATGCGCCGCTATGAAAGGCGCCCATCAGTCCGCGATAGGGATTTAAGGAGACGGTGCCATGCCGAATGAATCATTCCGCTACTCAAAGCAAATATCAGACCAGGGTCGAGAACGCTCTGTCGAAGTGCGCCGCGAACGAGCAGCCCTTAAGGAACGCCTCAAGGCGGGGGAGATCGGTCCAGTCGACGTCCTCAACGATGAGGGTAGCGTCGCAACTAAAATCAGAATGTTCGCGTTCCTTAAGAATTGCCCCGGTGTGGGGGCGGTTGGTGCGAGGACGCTACTCCGCGCGCTGGGGCTGTCCGAGACCAAGACGATCCGCTCCCTGGGACCCGTACAGAAGGCGCGCATAGTGACTGCACTGGAGATGGTCCGCGCCGGCGTCCGGGTCGATCGGGTGGCCGAGATCATCATGTCCGAACGGTAAAATACAATCCGATAGGGGATTAGAGAAAGGTAGCATCATGGATGAGAATAACCTCAACACTCAAGACGGCCAGGGCCCGAACCTCGTACCCGATGGAGGCGATGGCAACAAGTTGCCCCTGAAGCGCAAGGTCGCCATCGGCGCGACCGTCGCTCTCGTCGTCGCGGGGCTCGGGCTCGGCGGCGCATGGGCGACCGGCGCCTTCGCCCCCAAGTCCGAGATCACCAAGATCGAGGCCGATAGCGACGGCGGCAAGAAGCAGGTGTCCGAGAAGACCGTCCAAACCGTCGACTGGGCCGTCAAGATCGAGGCCGAGGGCGTGACTGCCGACTCCTCGCCCCTCATCACCCGCTACGTCTGCACCGACGGCGACGACAAGGGCAGCGAGTTCTACCATGCCACATCTGCCTCCGACGCCATCGAGGGCAAGGACAGCGTGCGCCTCACCGAGGGCACCTGGGAGATCACCGCGATCCCCATCATCAACCCCGACGGCTCCATCACCACCCCCGCAGGCGGCGGCGAGCATGCCGTCTCGGGCGACCAGACGGGCTCCGGCTCCACCGAGTTCACCGGCGAGACCAAGCCTGCCGAGAACGTCACCCAGGACGACATCGACAAGGTCCTCGACAAGGTGAACGAGGCCGTATCCAAGGGCGACAGCACGCTCACGGGGGATGCCGGCAAGGACGTTGTGAACAAGGTCACGGACAACGCGTCGAAGGCCCCCGCCGCCGACAAGGAGAAGGTAGAGGAGAAGAAAGACGCCGCCGCCGACAGCGCCACGAAGGCCGAGGAAAAGAAGGCCGATACGGCAAAGCCGTCGACGGGCTCCGGCTCCACGTCGTCCAAGCCGTCCTCAGGTTCCACGTCGAAGCCTTCCCATGAGCATACGTGGCAGGCCCAGTACCGCTCCGAACCCGTATACGAGACTCGCACTCGAACTGTTGTAGACCAGGAAGCATGGGATGAGCAGGTTCTAAGTGGCTCGCATGCTGTTTGTTCAGATGGTTCTGTTTTCTACGACAATGCCGCTCTTGCTGCTTATTGCAAGAAAATGGCAATGGCTGGGACGCCCGTTTCGTACTACACCGTGGATGATTACACAACCGTTCATCATGAAGCGGTGACGCATCAGGAGACATATCAGGTGCAGACCGGGACCAAACAGGTACTCACCGGCTACCGGTGCTCCGGCTGCGGTGCCACGAAATAAGTCCGAAGCGGATAGATGGACTGGCTTCATGGAACCAGTTTTGAATTTGCTCCATGCCATATCGCTCCTCGGCCGATTTGGCTTTGCTCTGTTCCTTGTAATCCGTCCGGGACACTTCGGGAAGAGGACATGTCTTTATAGGGGAGTCGGGCTGTTCGTGCTGCTTGGTGCGCTCCTGCGCCTGGCTCGCGATGTCCTGCCATACCTTGTCGACCTGACATAGGCCTTCCTCGCCCAGTCCGCATGTTGCGCATCTGTCTTAATGGGATACGATTCGTCGGTATGTGGAGCTCTCTATCACGAGGTGATGTATATGGTTCAGGCCTTGCCAGAAATACGGGCTGAGGAATCGGCAAGGGTGGACCAGGAGGCTTCCGAATGCGATCTTTCCGTCCCAAAGACGGCGAGCAGCGTATATTGCCAGGGTGCGGAATTTGATGAATCGCCGACCGACATCCCCCTCCATTGCGACCACCCCTGTTCCGAGAGCGTTCGGCTGGCAATGCGTCAGGCCGAGGTACAGGAATACGGATTGGCCGATGATTCCGGGGATGACCCGCTTAGGATATCGGACGATATACTTGCTGAAATGGGCGTCAGCCCGGATGAGATCGGGCAATGAGTCGCTTTCTGGCGGGCGCTCACGGTATCGTGTGAGCACATCGTCCCGGTTAGGATGAGACTGCCTTTCGGTTCCCTGCGAAATGCGCGGACGGGAAATCCGATAAGGATTGAAATGACGATAAAGACGAGGCATCCTGATGTATGTCGGAATATAGATAGGACAAAAGGTATCATCTATATCACTTCTATGAAACCCGATGCAAGTTCTTCTCAATCTCGAAATAGATTGAAGGCATTGAGAAGAACTTTATACTACAAAAATCGTAGGTCTGCCACCTAGACAGAAGAGGTGATTTTGTATGCGGAATCTTGCATTTTGAAAACCGGTGCCAACTATGAGGTGTGAGTCGGGCTCGGTAAAGCGCGGGGGAAATGAGATAGGCTGCGCGTCACCAGAGAGTGGCGCGCAGCCTATTGACCTGCTTTCGTATGACGGATGCTTTAGAGGATCCAGGGGCCAAGTGGGTTGCCATCTGCGGAGCAGTCTTGAATCGTTAGGATGGGATTTTGAAAGGGTTGTCTCTCACTCCACGCCTTCAAGTGATAGGTGCAGACGCGGTCGTAGTGGATTTTTTTGTATGCGCGCGATATCTCTTTTACAGCCTCCTCTTTGCTGGAATATTTTCCTGGAGCATGTGCAACAGATGTGCATGCGATACCGTCGATCCAGCCAGATTGGGGTCCGAGGTTAAAGCTCGAGATTATTGTCAAGACGCCATTGAGGCCAGCTTGCAACAAATCGTTCTGTATTCGTTCAAATGCTGATTGATTGTTGGTTCCAAGGCCAATCATTCCAATTGCAGAGAGATATCCGCTATCAGTGAGTTTATCTCCTGCACCTCGAATAACCTTGCTTGTGATGTTGAGGCCATCTGGGCCGCCATCGCCAACGAAGGGGTATGGTACGTCTTCTGGGATTGGGAGCAAAGGAGGATTCACCGTAATGAGTTCATAGCTGCAAGAGCTTTCGATATTGTTTAGTGCGTTGTAGAGACTTCCGGTTAGAATAGTTAAATCTTCGCTAATACCATTGACCAGTGCGTTTAGTTGGCAGATTTCTGAGGCGATTGGATTGATATCTATCGCCGTGACGTGCATTCCAGATTTTGCCAGTATGAGTGCCTGGATGCCTGGTCCAGAGCAGAGGTCTAAGGCATTCTTTCCGGGGGATGGGCTTAGCCGACGAGCGAGCCCAATTGAATCAGAGCCAAAATATAGTAAAGGCGAGGGTGATGGCGCATCGGCAAAAAGCCAGATGCCATGATATCGGATTAGAGATAAACCGGAAAGGGAGGCATTGCCATTGTGCTCGCTTAGCAGCCCGAGTGAGGCTATGGTTTCAACAGTGCCTTTCAGCAGACTTCTTTTTGCCACTTCTGAATCGAGATCAATCTCTCCACCTAGCATCAGGAAGGAGACGAGCTCTTGATGCTCCCTGTCAAGTTGATCCCAGATGCGATGCGCGCATTCAAAAGGATCTATAGATATGTCAAGTGTGTCTAAAAAATCTGTTACTCCAAGAGTGTCCAATCTACGGAGTGGATTACTCGAGAGCGAATTTAAAGAGGGTAGCACTTCAATCATGTATATCAGACCCATTTCCGATAAAGGTAGTCTCGAATTTAGTCTCGACAATCAAGTCGGCTGCCAGTTTAGGAGCTAGCTTTGCAAGACAGGTCTGTGCCTCTTTCGAGAGGGCGATGTCTTCGCAAATCTCGCATTGAGAGAGGTAGCTTGAGCGCCCAAATGAAGAAAGGCCTCCGCTCGTGCGCAAGTGCTTCAGCAGTCCTCCTGGTCCTATGTATTGTATGTAATTAAGTAGGAGCAGCTGCAGTTCATTAATGTCATCCGTCAGATTGATTTTGCCAAGATCGAAAAGCCAAGTTCCCTCTGCATTTATTCCGCAGCAGGGTGCAAGATGGCAGTTTGGGGAAATAACGAAGTCTTGGCCGCAGTCGGAACAGTGTGACGCTAAGAGACGTGCCTGCGGTCGCGCATTTTGGTTGAGACTGAGATTTCGTGCACGCCCAATTCGCGTGATGCCTGAATCCGTGATGAAGCGGGCTGGCGCGCGGGGAGGCTGGGTATTATCGTCGAATTGATGCAGGAGTGGAATGTCTTCATTAAGGTACTTGCACAGGTATGCCGGGCTGATTGTACTGTTGTTATCTCTGCAGACCGCAATGCCGAGAGTTTGAAAGCCCATTGTTTTTGCTGAGCTCCAAAGGTTGCGCACATTCTCGAGGGGTATATATTCCGCATGAAAGTCGTCGCAGCTGATATTGATTTCGTCAAGCCCACATGACTTCAATTCGTTGAGGAACGTTTCTGCGTCTCTTTCGCTTTTTGCCCACCACGCATTCGTTACAATTCGAGTAAAGAGTCCTAAAGAATTCGCATATGCGATGGCCTCGAGAAGGTCATCGCCAAGAAGGGTGCATTCTCCGCCCGTAAACACAACAACACCACTTCCGACGCATACTTCGGCGAAGCTATCGATGAATTGCCGCATTTGGGGAAGAGTAAGCCTGTCACTGTTGTTCGGAGTGCAGCTCATCAGACAATGATCACACACAGCGCCACATTTATATGTTGTTATAAATGTTAGCATTCGAGGTCTGCGGAACAGCACGTGCTGCGAGCTTTCGGAAATCATGCCGCGAGCAAACGGGCGTCGGTGATTACCAAGGTGCCTTCGTTCTCGGAGTAACTAACTTCGAATTCGACGGAGCGATAAGACCCGCGGGCGACCCCATTGGAAGCCCCTTCGGGGTTGATGGTATTGGAGCTGGAATTCTTGATTGCTGTTTTAAGCACGGCTGCTTGCCTCGCTGCACTCAAGCCCTCTTGATCAAATTTCCTGAAAACAGAAGTTTGTTTGTACGATTCCGATAGTTCAACAACATCAGGTTTGTTCATAAAAATAGCTGATCCATAGCCCATTGTGTTGGCGTCGTACTTAAGGTTGGCGTTGGTTTGAGCATTCGCGTTTGCGTTTGCCATTCCGTTTGCGTTCAGAATGATGTTTGCGTTCGTTACTGCGTTTGCATTAAGTACAACGTTTACGAAAGGTATCGTTTGCGGCTCAGCTTCGGTGTCCTCGTCATAATATGCAAGTTGGATACGACGATATACTGCGCGCGCAACGGGGACACGCGCCTCCTTTTCGGTTGACTCCACCAGTTCGTACAGAGAGACTTTTCGATTTCCCGCTTTGATTTGGAGGTCTGTAATTCCATATTTCTGGAATACGGCACGAGGCTGAGCTTCGAAATCGCGTCTTGCGTCGGTAGATTGTTCCGCGTCCGCGACCAGTTTTTCAAGGATGCTAAGCTGGGACTGTATTGAGAGTTCGTTTAGGTGGTTCACATTGTCCATAGCGGTGACCTCCAATGTTGAATAGCTGTCTTGAAAGACTACATGATGCTAGTGTCGGTATCGATTTGATACTAAGAACAAATTAGAACTAAATGAATATAGTTTCCATACTAATCAAAACAAACTTGCATTCAAGTTTTTATTTATACTTGATTTAAGGCGGAGTGGAATGTGGGCGCGCAAGGAGATGCGGAATCGATGAGAGCCTCAAAAAAAATTACTGCAGTGTTATCATCTTTCATCCTCTCTATTCTTCCATTTCTGATTCTATGGGCGGCTTGGTCAGTCCTCCCTGATACAATTCCCGCTCATTGGAGTGGGGGTGTGGTTGATCGATGGGGTAATAAGCTTGAATTGCTGGTTGTTCCGCTGTTTTCTCTGATTGGTTCTATTGCAATTTCAGTGCACCTTATTGTTTCCACGCGGCGAAGAGAGTTCGCGGATTTCTCTGTTCGAATGCGACGGGACTTTGTTGCGTGCTATATTTCTAGTCTTCTTTTATCGACAACCTGCTCAGTGATAATTGCCGTTTGGGTTCAGTTGATTCTTACGCAAAACACTGCGGTTGATGGGGGGCTTGGACTATCGATCCTGTATTCCCTTCCCGGGCTATATGTGATCTTGTGCGCTTTGCCGCCTTTTTATGCGAGCGGCGAGAGCAAAAAGGCAGAGCGCCTGATAACAGTTCTTATTGGCGGCGCGGAGATTGTTCTTTGTGGAATAGTGCTTGAAGGTTCGGCTGCCTCTTTTGCGATGACTGGACTGATGATTCTGTTCTGTGCGTTTGAGATTGTGTCACAGGTAAGGGATAGCCGGTCCTTATGAGTTGAATTACGCGCGTGCGGATATAAAGGTTGGCATGTTAAGCTGGTCGTTTTCTCGTTCTGGGACATTTGCAGTAGGATGAGTGGGACTAGGCGCGCTGCGGTGTGATGGTGACGGTTGAGACTTGTATCGCTGCAAATCCGCTGATGCACATTTTGCTATTGGGCTTGAAGGTGGGACCGACAGGCCTTTGTTTGGGATGTTCTGGTCGTCCAGCTCGTGTTGCACGGCTTTATATTGTTACGCTCGTTCGGCGCTCCGTTGGAGCATTTCCGGGTTTGTCGGCATCATGACTTGGCCAAGTGACACGCTTGCCTGGACGGTTGTAACGCCGCGCCGGTTCCGTGTGCTCCTTCGTTGTTGGCCTGTCCAGCCGGGGGCGGATTCGGCCTCATGTTGTGGCGCACGGCCTTCAGGGGCTTCCCCTGGCGAGTTATGTTCGTCCGTATGGGTAAGGGTCGGGTTGAGCTGACAATCCCGTGTCGGAAGGGGCTTGGACCATGCGCGCGATGACAGAGATTGAGTGGCTGGACGGCCGTGTGACGAAGGTGCCGGAGCTCGCCCTGGGCGATGCGTTCGGCGAGAGCGTCCAGGCGGAGCTCGATTTCGGGTTCGACGATGTGTTGGAGGGCCTTTGGGTCGAGGTGCGCCATCATGAGCCGGATGAGGACTCGGACGGCGACCCGCGCGGGAGGGGCCGCGCACTGTATGCGGACTGCCGGTACAGCCTGGTCGAACCGTCGGACCTCGACCATGTCTTCTGCATCCTTTACGAGGGGCAGCCGAGGGTCTGCCGCGTCGCGGGGGAGCTCGTGAACCTTTCGCGGGCCTGCGCGTTGTCCTGCCTCATGCTCGGATCTCCCTACCCGCCAGGCGCCCTCGAGGCCCTGGCCGCGTGCGCTCGATACCTCTGCGGTCCGGCTTTCACATCCGACCTCGCCGCCCGCGCCCGCGCCGCGGGGGAGCTAGGGCCCCCGTGTCGGCGGTGAACGCGGCCGCTGCGTGGGAATTCGGGATGGGGGCGGGTTCCGAAACGCCTGCGGAGGGGAGAATCCCGTTGGGCGGGGACTATTCGTGATGCTTGATATCGCATCGCAGTATGGAAGTACGGATCATCTTCGCGATGGTCCGACCGGTTGATGGGCTAGGACGCGCATTCAGCAGGGAAGGGGATGGCTTTTAATGCCGCTTTTGGCTTATGCGTGCCGCGCTCCGCGTATGGCCATCCTGCGGTGCTAAAGCATTCTTGAAGTCTGCTAAGTGAATTCGTTTTAATCGTGCACGTGACCGTTTGCCCATGTCGCATAACAGGATTCAGTGTTGATTGCCCGTGTGATGACAGTGCGAGTTTCGGGGGGTGTGGCGTGAGCGGAGTCGCCGCGTTGTATAAGTCTGGCCGGCCCGACTGATGTGTCGATCTGTCGGACCGGCCGAGAATGGTGAAGAGATCTCGCTGTTGAATGAACGAATGTTACAAGCAGCTCTTCAAGGCGCTTTGGGCGTTGGCTGGGGCTGCGCAGTCAATCGCATGCAGTGATAGGCGAGGCGATTGCTCGGTGAGCCGGCGACTAGTTCTATGCTGCACTCGTCCCGGTGCCGTCGTTGTCTGCCGAGTACCAGAATGCGTAGGCCGCAACGACGGCATCATAGACGGCTGCGACTACGTTATCCACGACGGCTGCAAATTTGACCACAACGGGAACGGGGCCGGTTTTGGAATCCATCTTCTCTACTTCTGGGGTCTCGTACATGGGAACATCTCCTTAGAATTGTGACAGGACGCTCAGGTCGCCTAGATCATCGTCGATCAGGTCGATATAGAGGTCACCGTCCATATTGATGTCTGCAATCAACGATGAGATCTCTTCCATCTCGTCAATCGAGTGCATACGATTGGCCAACGCGGTAACAACGGGCTTATTCCAAACGGTAGCCATTCCGGCATCGTAGTATTCCTGAAGGCTGTGTTTGCGAACGTTTCCGATGATGAGAGGTATATAGGGGGATGCGACGATATCGCCATTGGCGTGGATGGCCACTTGGTCAAATTGCATTTGCAGTTGAGGGAATCTGACCAAGTGGTCGATGGGGTCGCCCCACTCAAGCATGAAGTAGCCTCGATAGTCCGGATCGTATCGAAGGTCGTTGATCGTGTTGACTAGCCAACGGTATTGATTATTCGAAGGGCGAATCGTGCGGTTTCTTCGGGCTCTACCGAGGAGCATGAGCGGCTGAACTCTAAGGTCAATTCGGTCAGTTCTACCCGACGATTTCAGCTTGTCTCGAAGCATCGTGCAAACTGGTTTGAAATCGTCGACATTGAACGATGTCGGACAAAAGGCAATTGAAAGGTGCAGTGAGGTTTCGTTCAGCGTGATATCGATGACGTCGAGCACCCGGTCGTATAATTCCGAGAGTCCTCGCATATGTTCGTGAGAATCGCGTAGGCCATCGAGGCTAAACTGTATGCCGTTTAAACCGGCGCGTTCGAGCTCATGCAAAGTATTTGAGTTTGCGAGCAGACCGTTTGACACGAGGTTGCATTTGACGCCAGATGCGCTGAGCCGCCGCAAGGATTCGATGACAAGGAATGGACTGGAGTGATGGCGATGTCGGACGTTGTGGTTCCAATGGTTGAGTCATGCCTGCTGCTGGTGTTCGGAATAATGATGTATCGAGGCAAGCTCACGGGATTGCTTGCCGGAATGTCATTGCTATCGGGAGAGCGTTTAGAGGAGGCAAAGCGGACGGCCGAGACTCTAGGTGTAAACCGAATGATGGGGGTGGCTATAGTTTTCTCCGCAATATGCCTTTTTCTCTCGTCCCTTTTTCCGGACAAAAGGGCTATTTTCGGCCTGATGGTGGCTGCCGTTATAATCTCCGCGCTTGCCTATGCAAATAGGGGGCCTATTCGTATGTATATAAAGGCGAAATGGGATCCTGGGCACCGCAACCCGCGATAATGTCTTGAGTAAGAATTCACAACAAGGGATATATGGGAGCGATTAAGCGGCGAACAAATTCAGTTTTGGATAAAAGGTCGCTTGATGGGAGCTAACATGTTTAAGAAGACGGTTCACGAGTTGTTTCGGTGTAAAGGGTCACGGCTTTTCGTGATTCTCATGTTGGTTAATTTCGCTCTCTCGTGCGTCATGCCCGCCTTAAACGGTGGATTTGTAGACTTTCTCGTGACGAATAGGGACCCATCTCGCGTCGTGTGGTTTGCGGCTTTTGTTGCGGGCATAGGGATATCTGCTTCCTTCATGTCGTATGCGATGGGCGTGAACGTATCGCGCGTCATCTTGGAGATGACGATGAGGCTGATGGGAGCCACGTGTGAGTCGTTTGAACGGGGACCCTTGGAAAAGGGGGAACAGGCGGATCCATCCTATACAACGCAGAGGGTATATGCGGATTCGAATGCGGTGTCATCGTTTGTCGTGAACAACTTCCTGACAATCGGGCTTAACATCGTTCTGGTTGTGTTGATATGCATCATCCTGTTTTCGATCAATCCGATGTTCCTGGTGTTAAGCGTATGTTCGCTTGGTGCGTACTTCATTTTATTCAGGGCGTTGAAAAAGCCGTTGTACAACAGCTCGCTTGCGAACAAGGAGGGGTTGAGCAAGCTTTTCGCGTCCGTGAGCGGCGAGCTGTCGCAGTTGTTTGACATTAAGTGCGATGGCGCATATGACCAGAGCGCTCGGACGCTCAAAGGGGTATTCGAGGGGTACTACCCGATTTACATGAAAGCAAGTAGGGTCTCGAATCTGGCCACATCAAGCGACGGCCTGATCTCGTCTGTGTTTCGGGGGGCACTGCTCGTGATCTCCGGGATGGAAATATTGAGCGGAAGAATGAGCTTAGGCGAGTTCACAATGGTAAACTCGTATTACTCGATGGCGTTCGGATGCTTCAAGTATTTTTTGAATTATTTCAAATCGTATCAGGACGCAAGGGCCTCGTTCGACCGATTGGGGGCTCTGACGGAGGACGCCGAGGACCGCGGCACCCTCACGGTTGGGCACGTGGAGAGCATATCGTTGTCCAACATCGCGTACCGATACGCGGGAAAGCCCTACTTGTACCGCGACCTCTCCGTGGAGGTGGAGGAAGGAAAAACCTATGCCATTACCGGGCCGAACGGATGCGGAAAAAGCACGTTTCTGAAGGTGCTCCTTGGACTATATTCTGCTGGGGGACATCGGGCTTTGGGGTCGGTGCCATATGAAGAGCTCGATATGGAGACGATCCGACGGGACCTGTTTGCGGTGTGCCCGCAAAAGCTCTTTATTCCGAACGAAACGGTGGAGAATTACCTTGAGAGGACGTCGATTCGGGGATCGAGCGAAAACCTCCGAGAGCTTGTGCCGAGTTTCTATCGAACCGTCGAATCGTTAAAAGGCAAGAATTGTAGAGACCTTTCTGGTGGAGAGTATCGAAAGCTAAGGATATTCGCAGCACTTCGCAGGCAGCCGGAAGTGCTTGTGTTCGATGAACCAACGAACGATTTAGATGAAGAAAGCCGTCGGGAGTTCACGGAGTATATTCATCGAAATCCCTTCGATCAGCTAATTCTTGTTGTAAGCCATGATCGGGATTTGATTTCAGCATGCGATAGGAAGCTGGATTTGGATTTCGATCCGAAAAATGGGCAATGCTGATGGGAAACGCTTAGAGTTCGGGCTTGCGCGTAATGGAGTAATCTTTCCTCTTATCGAAAATCGTTACAATATAAGAAAAACAGTAAGCAAGAAGAAATGGCTCGGGGAAGAGCTCGCTGCTGTCAGTGATATTGGGTCTATATCCAGATAACACGGAAGGGGCCGTCCTCTACAACGGGGTATCACAGCGGCGCATCGACCGATACGCATTGCGGCGGTGCCGAGTTGGCATTACGGAGCAAGAGCCCCCTATTGTTGGGGGGGGACGATCCTCGATAATCTTACGACGCTGCTTTCTGATGATTTCGAGGCCGACAAACTGAATCGGATGCTTGCCATATTGGGGTTAGACAAAATGATTGCCGCTGCGGAGAACGGGGCGGCAGCGATGCTTGGCAGCAAGAAAGGAGGGGTGTCCGGCGGGGAGAAGCAGAACATCGCAATTGTGCGGCAGGATAAGCGCCGTCAGGAAAGAAGGGTCCGCTCATTCGAGCGGGCCCTTCTGCTTTAGCGCGGATATGCGTTAGATCTTGCGCTTGCGGAAGATCAGGAAGATTGCGGCGATGCAGGCCGCCACTCCGGCGGCGATCGCCGTATAGAGTACCCAGTTGCCGGTCTGCTCGAGGTTCTTGCCCTCGGGGGTATTCTCGATATCGATGGTCTGGTCGGTGTCCTCCAGATCGGTTTCCTTGGAGATCTCCTTGCCGTCAGTTTCGCGCTGCAGACTCTCGAATACGACCGCCTGCTGGCCCGCGACGTCGGATGCCTTGAACACCATGGGAACGTCCACGTCGAGATCGGAGACGGCGGGTGTGAAGCGCACCTGTCCGTTGGCGATGACCTCGTAGGTACCCAGGGTGGAATCCTTGCCGGTCGACTCGGTATCGGTTGTCGTGCCGGCGCCGTCGGCCTTGTCGCTCGACTCGGAGGGTACGAGCTTCACCTGACCGCCGCTCAGCTTCGTCACGATGTCGGCCGCGTCCTTCGTCGCGTCCGGCACGGTGAGCGTATAGGTTCCGTCTTCGTTTTTGGAGAGCTTGGCTCCCTCGGGGATGTTGACGAACGAACCAGTTCCGGTGACGTCGACGAGAGCCTTTGAGAGGTCGGTACTGGATTTGGCGTCAGCAGAGCCTTGCTGGACGCCGTTGCCGGTAAGGGTCGAGACGTCCTTCACGTCCGTGAGCGTGAGCTGCGTGCCGTCCGCCTTCTTGTTGATCGAGGCCGTGAGGGTGTAGCTCTGGCCGGGACGCAGGCCCTTGAGGTGGACGGTATCGACGATTGCGACCTCGTCCTCGGGCTTCACGACCTTGCTGCCCTGGATCGTGGCCGCAGTGGTCTTGAGGCTCGGGGAGATCTCGACCGTCTGGTCCTTGTCGGTCGGGTCCTCGTGCGAGCCGATAAGGGTTCCGTCAACGAACAGCTTCTCGAAAACTACGGTCTTCGCGCCGCCGAGCGCGCTCGCATCGAAGGTAAAGGTAACGTCCTGAGAGCCGTCCTGGGCCTGCGGCGTGAACTTGGCCGAAGCGGTGATATCCTTGCCATCCGCGCCCTTCAGCGCCTCTCCGGTCTCGGCGTCCATGAGGGTGCCCTGGAGTTCGTATTCGGTGCCCGGGACGAGGCCGGTGTACTTGACGGTGTCGACGATTGTGGCCTTGCCGTCGGCTGTGACTTCCTTATCGCCGTCGGCGCCATCGGCTGCCGACGTCTTGATCTCGGGCGGGATGACCTCGACGGTCTGCCCCTCGTCGGTCAGGTCCTCGTGGCGTGCGATCACGTTGCCGTCCGCCTCGAGCCTCTCGAACGCGACGAGCTTCTTATTGGAAAGGGTCGAGGTGTCGACCGAGAACGTCACTTTCACCTTGCCCTCGGTATCCTCGGGCTCGAAGGTCGTGGACGCCGTGACGGCGTTTCCATCTGCGTCCGTCAGGGGCTCGCCGGTATCCGAATCCATCAACGTGCCGGTCACGGTGTACTCGCGGCCCATGGCGAGATTCTTGTAGGAAACCTCGTCCTCGACGGTCACGGCCTTGCCGATGCCGATGGCCTTGTCGCCGTCGGCCGGATCGGTCGCGGTCGTGCCGATCTCGACGGGCAGGAACTCGACCGTCTGGTCCTCGTCCTCGGGGTCCTCATGCGTTGCCTGGATCTTGCCGTCCAGGTAGAGGCGCTCGAAGACGACGGCCTTATGGCCCCCGAGAAGCGTGGCGTCGAACTTGAACTTGACCTTCTGCTTGCCGCTGGATGCCTTCGGGGTGAACTTGGCTGTGGCGGTGATCTCCTTGCCGGCCGTGTCCTTCAGGGCCTCTCCAGTCTCGGCGTCCATGAGGGTGCCTTTGAGTTCGTACTCGGTGCCCTTCTTAAGGCCCTTGAAGGTGACGGTATCGACGATCTCGGCCTGGTTCGAGGCTAGGAGCTTATGGTCCCCGTCTGCCCCGTCGGTCGCGGTAGTGCCGATCTCGATGGGGTTGTCGTCAACCGTGCCGCGATCGATCGTGTAGGCGTCGCGGCTCACGGTCACCTCAAACTTGACGAGGTTGAGGCTGGCATTCGCTGTACAGCGGAGCTCCTCGAAGGTGTAGGTGTCATATGGCAGCGCGCCCTTCGCATCGTCTGCTGCGGTCTGGGCGTCCTTCGAGCCGGAGAACCACAGGCCGTTGTCAATCGAGAGCTTCGACGCGTCGACGGCGCCGTCGGCGTTCAGGGCAGCGTCGTTGCCGTTGGTGTTCTGGGTATGCGGGCAGGCGGATACCTCGGTCGTAAGGATGCCGTTCACGTCGGTGATCGCGATGTGGCTCTCGCCCGTGGTCTTGGACGTGATCTTGAACGGGACACCGGCAAGGCCGGTCATATCCTCGCCGTGCACCTTGTTGAAGGCGATATCCCCGCGCTTCACCTGCTCGCGCACGGTGGGGGCGTCCTTGCTGGGCTCAACGAAGGTCGAGACGAATTCTGACGACGTGTTCGAGGTGATCTGCTGAAGGTGGACGGTGCTGTCGCTCAGCAGATAGCCGGCGGGGGCCTTCGTCTCCTGAATTGTTACCGTGCCAAGGGGCAAAGTGTACATTTTTCCATCAGCCGTCTGATAGAAAGAGTCGCCCGAACTTAAATAAATATCAGGATTTTCACGGGCAGAAGAAAGACCCGTAAAACCGTCTTCATCGGTCTTAAGAACCCAGGTCCTCGTGGCCTTCTCGGGCAGGTTCTCCTGGGTGTAGAAGCCGTCGTAGTACTTGACGGTGAACTCCGCGCCCGCGAGCGTGCCGGCGCCGAGCGGGGAGGCCTTGCCCGTCTCGGCATCGACCTTGGCTACCAGCATGTCGGCAGGGTCGTTCTGGGGCGCATCGGTGACGTTCACGGTCGCCGTCTGGCCCCCAGAGACGTTTACCTTGTGGACCCCCTCATCAAGCGCATAGGACTTGCCGGCCTTGGTTTCCTTCACGTAGTAGGTGCCAGGGGCGATATCGATCACGTTGGAGTCGCCGGAGGCGTTGCAGGTGAGCGTTCCCACCTGCTGGGTGCAACCGGAGTCGGAGTAGACGCCATAGGTCGCGCCCTCAAGTGAGTAGCACGGGTTGTTGTCTGAGATGCCGGGGTTGGAGCTCGCCTTCTTGAGCTTCAGCTTGCCCTTGTTGTGGAAGGTGATGAGGCACTGGGTGCCGGTACCGTAGTTGACAAGGTAGATCGTGTCCTTGAAGGACTGGGGCGCGGGTCCCGGCAGATACTTGTCCAGATTTGCAAGGAAAGTGCCCGCGTTGATATTGCCGTTATAGTAGAGGATGGTCTTATAGCACCAGTTGCGGAACGCGGCCGTCGTGCCCTGCATGCCGTACTGGCTGGAGCTCTTCGAGAGGGCCGAGAGGGCGATGTGCTGGATAGCGAGCATCTTGCTGTAGTCCAGGGGCGTGCCGTCGTACCAGTTGAAATTCCACAGGCCCTTTGCCTTCGCCTCCTCGAAACCAGGACCCGTGGGACCGTAGTAGAGGACCCTCGCCATCCCATCGGTGCGGTCAATCCGAGTCTGATCGCCGCCACCTCCCGTGTAGCATCTGGTCCAGTCGGTTTCAACGGGCAGCTGTGCGGTGGCCGTCGTGGCGTCGAGCGGGTGGCGCTTCATCGGGTCGAGGCAGATTGCCGGGGTACCCTCGGAGGTCGTCGAGTTGTACATGTAGAAGCCGCCGTAGTTCACGCGCTCGCCGCGCGTGATCGTCTCGGACGATGCGGCATATGCCGCGGTCGGCGCCGGCACAACGGAGAGCACCTGGCTCGCGATGAGCACCGCACCGGTACTGAGAACCGCACCTTTCTTGAGACGGGCGCCGATGCGGCGGAAGAGCTTGCCGGCGCACTCCTTTATCTTTCCTCCAGGTCGCATGACTGCTCCATTCTCTCGGTTACCGGAGAGGGGACGCGGGTTTCTGGCTGCGTTTACGGGCATGCGTCCCCATGGTCTAACGTACCGCCGGCATCGACGCTATGCCTGCCGATTTGGTGCCACGGGGTGACAGTTTTCGTCTGCGGCACTCATTAGACCTATTGTTTTCACGCTACCGTGGGAGGTATCCCCGTTGCCCGCAAGGAACAAGTGTTCAGGTGAATTCGGGCCCGGTGAGATTGCTAGTGGTAAACTGGGTGCTACAGAATTCCGGTCGGGTTATTGACGACGTGAGCACAATGGCGCGTACGCGCCCTCGTCAACGATCAACCGGAGGCAAATATATGTTTGAAACTGATTGCAATGCGGGCGCCGATTCGTCTCGCCGCGAGATGACGGTCCGTCAATTCCTCGAGAGCGTTCCCGGGGTGGGGGAACTGGTTGTCGTCACACGCGGCGGGTGGCCCACCTGCACCGTACATATCGACTGTGAGGACTGTTTTCGTATGCCAGCCGATATCGCCCATCGGAAGGTGCTGAATTCGAGTTTCGGATCGATCAAGGTCACGACTCGTGGACCGTTGCCCATGGATGTCCCCGTTCGATTCGTCGATTGTTAAAAGCGGGCGCTGGCCAAATAGCCGCTTTTTGGAATCTGAGCATCGTGAAATAGGAGGGCGCAGGCCCCTCATCGCTGAAATGCGACGAAAATTGTGCCTTGACGCCAGGTTTGGGACCGTTCGGAAAGAACGGTCCCATCATTGTCTGAAGCTAATTCCGACGAGTGCGATGCGTCTTATGATCGGACTTGATCTCAGATCCGGTGTATTCAACTGAATCGAGGCTGGATTTCAACGATTTTGTGGAAGGGCCGACAAAGCCGGCGTCATCTTTAAAGTTCGGTCGCTCTATGCCCAATTTCACTAGAAGGCTATCGGACAAAGAGCGGTCAGCGAGCATGGGCGCTATCGTGGAAGCAAAATCGACCTGCATAGCCTCGGCATAGGATATAAGGGGGTTGGTTACCCCCGCCCTAAACTCATCGAGAGAGGTGTAATAGGTTTCCTTCGAGGCATCCGTCACGATAAAGGGAACGAGCCCGGCGCGCAGGCATTCACGAAAGGCAATAGCCCTTCCGACCCTTCCGTTGCCGTCCGGGAAGGGGTGGATCGTCTCGAATCGAACATGGAACCTGACGATATTCTCCAGGGACGGCTCGTATTTGTTATATTCCGAGACCAGGCGGTCGATTAACGAGGGGACCTCCTCTGGGCGCGCCGTTATGACGCTTCCAACCCCGTTGCCCAGGATCTTCCACTGGCCTGGTACGTCCATTACCCCGGCCATGAGCTGCATATGGATCTCCTTGATGAATTCGGGGGTCAGTTCCCTGTCCAGCGAATCGAAAAGGAAATCGAACATTTTCGTATGGTTTGCCGTCTCACGCACGTTTCCGGGGGTAGTCGAGTCCGCGAGAACGGTATCCCTGGTTTCGAAAACCGTCCTTGTCTGCCATTCCGTGAGAGAGCTGCCCTCAATCCTTTCATGGTTGAACACGAAAGAGACGATAGACGTCTCGTACACGCCATTCGGGATGCCGCCTTCGCGCTCGGAGGCGGTCTGCTCGATATAGCTGCGGACAAATTGCCGCTGCAATTCCCGGGTCAGGGGCATATCTGTACGCGAGCTATCGGCGGGGCTCTTTTCCTTTTTGGCCCCAGAAAGCAAATTGAATAATTTGTTCAACATATATCCGCATACTCCGATAGACGTGCCGATTTCTAGGGACATTCTACCCCAGGATGGCTTCCCTTCACGGTCGGTCTGTCACCCAATGGCACCAAACCGCCCGGCGCTGAGCGGATTGTCGTCTTACGCTTTTGATGGGGCCGAATGCCCATGGTCGACCATGGGCTAGTGGCGGGCTGGTCGCCACAAGGCCCCGACCAACTGATGGCTACCGTAGTTCCTTTGGAGGATATCGAGTGTTGGACAACCTTTCACTTATGGGGCCCGACGAGGATGAGCTCTCCCTCTCGGCGGCGGTGTCTTCCGCGACCCTCCTGCCCGCCTGCGCATACTCGGCCTATTCCATCATCGTCAACATCATGCCCGTGATGGGCAAGCGGGCCGCCCTGTTCTACCTGACGCGAGGGTCTGTTGAGACCATCTGGATCCCCGTCGCCATATTCGCCTTCGCCCTTATAGCGCGAAAGGTCGACGACTGGCGCTTTTACGCACTTACATCCTTGTTCGGGCTAGCGGCATGCGTGCTTGCATCCATGAGGCTGGATTTGTACCAGGCGGCCGTCTACGTTGCGGTGGCCCTGTGCTGCGGCCTGTCTGCCATCAAGTCGAGGGAGTGCTGAGATGAACTCCCGAAATAAAAAGGAGATTGTCCGCGCCGAGGCGAAAAAGGCGATTGGAAATGAAGGCCGGTTCCTTGGCGACGGGTCTGAAACTGGCATCTCCACGCCCATCTCGCGCCGCGGGCTCTTCGCTGCCCTCGCGGTTGCAGCCGGGCTGGGCATCCTATCGAGCAACCAGGCATATGCCCTTGCCGCGCAGAATTTCGGGCGCGGGCAGTGGATCGGCAACAAATGGGTGAACGGCTACATCTCGGGCGCGATCACGCATCCCCATCTTCAACGCGGGGTCAACGATTACTTTTTCGGCAAGTCCACCAACAATGGCGCATGGAACGCCACCGCAAACGGCAGCCAGAAATTAATTGCAGAGTTCGCTTGCGTGGTGGAGTGTGACTGGTCTAACGAGCTATATGACCATATCGTGTTCCGCCCGTTCTATTACTGCGCCTCGCTTAGCCCGAATGGCCATCCCCTCTGGTATGGCTCCGAGGATGGCGATGACAACCGAAGCTACGTATTCCTCAATGGCAATCCGGTCGGATCGTTTCAGGGAAACTTGATTAATAGCGGTTGGAGCACAGGTTGGCTCGCCAACGGGTTCTATGAGGGGCCCGGGTGCGATACCTTCGTTCGAAGGCAGGCTGCGCCCCATGATGAGAAGGTCCTAGCCCGAATGGACATCTGGAATGTCTGGGTGAACGGAGTTCCGGCAAATAAAAACCCAAATGACATCAAGTTTCGCCGCTATGCCCCCAATAACGACATGTCCATCAACGTCGAAAAAATCAATATCGAAAATGACCTTACGCTTATGGGCGGCATTTTCAAGGTCATCCCAGTTACGGCGCCAAACCTGAGGCTCGATCTCATACAGGGCGGCTATGAGAACGGTATTCCCGTGGCCCGATACGAAAACGGGCGCGGAACATGCCTTTGGAATGATTATGACGGCGTCAACCAGAATTGGATGTTCTGGCCAAATAAATCTGACGGCCTCGGGTGCTTTACCTTCTGTATAGCGAACATGGTCGGACCGAATCTCGACCACGGCCTCGACAACAGGGGGCATACGTCTCCGACTATGGATAGGGGACATGCGGAAATCTGGCGCAACCCCGAGTCAACCAACCTCACAAACTCGTGGTGGGTTCATCATGAGCCGACCGTTACGAACGAAACAGATCACAGGTGCTGGTTCATCACCTCGGACGCGGATGGCCAGCGACTCGACACATGGGGCGCTACAAAGGATAGTACCGATTGCGTGGCCGTTTCCAGTCCTGCCTGTCCCGGCGCCTGGGCGAAACAGGTAAATGCACAATGGATGATTGAGGAGGTCGCCTGCCATGGTGAGGTCGGTTTGTCCTCAGATGAGGCAAAGCCCGGCGATTCTCTAAAGATCCTCGGATGGCACAATAAATTCAAGGACGAGACGAAGTACATTCGTCCTGCCAGCTGGGTGCTTGGCGCCAAGAATGAAAACGTTCTTCCCGTCTATCCAATCTTCCGCCTATATACTAGCGACAGGGCAGAAGAAACTACCGAAGACAATGCGGTAATCATGGCATCATGCCGAGTCGGTTCATGGGCAAATGGCAAACAGCAGACTGAGGCGTACTCGCATCGCCATATCGGATGGCCGCATGGCGGTCAGCCAATTTTCAGCCTTGAAATGAGGCTTCAGGATTCGAATTACAGCGGATCGATTCATTATGCCGCGCAGCGGTGGTATGGCGGCGCATGGGATGAGGGGGCAGACGGAAGTAAGGTCTGCGCAAATGGAGCCCATGACACCGAGGCGATGGGCCGGGTAAAGGTATGGCTTACCGGAGATATTGCCGATAGGTATGACCTTGTCGTTAGGACTAAGCTCCTCAACGGCTCGTGCGCCTGGAGCGATCCCGTCTATGTCTACAACTCAAAAGACAAACCGCTGACACTTGAGACGGCCCCGGCATGTGGGCTTGAACCCGATGGTAGCTCCAATACGAAGATCTCGGGTATGAACGTTCACCTTATTCGCAAGCCGACTGGCGCTCGTGTCGTGCGGGAATTCAGTACCGACGAAAGCCTTACGATCACCGATGATTTCGGATCCGGCTACCTATATGTCGCCGCCATGTTGGGGCTGCGCTTGCCTTCGAAAAACACTGATCGCATTTGGACCGACCGTTACCGCGGCACCGTCATCTCCAAACCCTGTCGCATCGAGACTGCCTGCGTCGAGTACTATGCGGACGGCATCGACGACGCTCACCTTGTATATCGTGATTCCAATGTCCATTCAGGTGACGCCTACGCGCCTGTAGATGCCGCACTTGAGGCGGCTGGGAAGAAGCCATGCAATCTCGATGCCCATTTCGGGGAGGATGCCGCCTCAGGTTTCACTGGATGGTTCAAGGACACTGCCCTAGTCAATCCAGCCGTCTCCCTTGAGATTCCCGAGAACGGCGCATTGAGGCTGTACGGGCGCAACCGCTGCACATTGCGCATCGAATATGCGGAAGGATCGGTCGAGCCCGACGGCGGTGCCGTTTTCAGGAAAGAACCGAGCGATAAGGCTGGAGTCGTCGAAGATGCGCTCGGATTGACCGACTTCACCGGACGCATCGAGAAGCATAGGCTCGACAAGATCGACCTGCCGGCGATCGGCGATGGCGGCGTGGGGCATACCGCCTTTTACCGCGGCGAGTCCGTGACGCTCGCCGGCTACGAGGACGTCTTCACCAAGCGCGAGGACGGAACTTGGCGACGCCTCGTCTTCAAGGGCTACATGCCCGATAGGGCGGGGGGGGGGACGCCTCTCTCGACAATCAAGATGGAACGCGACACGACCGTCTACGCCCTGTGGGCGTATGCGGAGTCGGACGGCGTCGCCACGGCAAAGAACTAACGACGGCTCGGGACGGAGGTGCGGCCTCCTTCCCGAGCCCGCGCATGTCCCTGACGGGAGGTGTGCGTAGATGAGGTTCGACAAGCACGATGATGGGAAGAGCGAAGGCTCATCCTTAGGGGATACTCCCATTACGAGACGAGGACTGTTCGCGGCCCTGGCAGTCGCGGCAGGACTCGGCCTACTCGGCGCCGACACGGCGCTCGGGTGGGACTATTGGGGGCAAAATGCGGCAATCGGCCAGGGGGCCTGGGACGCCTATGGGATGCTCAACGGCAAGATTAACTGCTGTAGGGGCAGGTCGAACCCCATAAACCAATGCATGGGCTGGGCAAACGGATGGACCGAGTGGTACGCCTTCCGCTACGCCTACGTCCAGATCCTTCGTTACGCCCTGAACCTCCAGGTTGAATGCGACTACGAGAACGAGCTGTGGTTCCACCTCTCCTTCTACCCGTTGACCGCCTGCGGGGACGACAACTACAACCCCAGGGGTCACCGCCTGTGGTTCGCGGCAGACCATGACAACCTCGGCGCAATCAAGGAGGACGAGCAAGAGAACAATATCGTCACCTTCGACGGCAACCTTACCAACGAGGAACTTGGGGTCGGTACCGGCCGCCACGACACCGGATGGAAGCACTACCAGTATCACGACACGGGAAAGTGGTACAGGCGTACATCGAGAGACGTGACCCATAGGTGGTGCGCCGACCTGAACATCTTCAATATCTACGTCGAGGGCGTCTCCCATGACGAGAACGTCGACGCCCTGCACTCCCAGACGGGGTGGATATCCTCCACTGTGGAGCATACCTACCTCACGACGGAGGATATCCAGGGCATCGTGTGCCGCATCCACGCCGCGGACGACGACACGCTCAACTGGGACGTGCGTGACGCCTCGATTACCGATGCGACGGATATCTATCAGCAGGCATATGGCGGTAATTTCAACCAGCTGTTTCTCACCGAATTCACCAAGGTCCGCGATGACACCTATCAATCCGATTGGGGACCCGTCCCGGGCTTTCTCACGACGATGCGCCCCGCGCATGTGGCCGATGGGTCCCGAGCCGTGAATGCCTCATGGGGCGGCCCGTGGGACGGAAAGGAATTCAGCCATACCAACTGCACCCAGCCTTTCCAAATAAACAGCGCGGGCGTCCAGTCGAGGGCCAGCGCATGGTGGGTAGCGAAGAGGTTTTCCGAGGGTACGGCCCTGTACGGCGACGGCGCGATGGCCATCATAAGCGACGCCTCGGGCCTGTGCGTGAACAGGCCGAACGCGACCGCCGCGATGCCTTCGAAGCTAAACCTCTTCCATAGCGGCTACAAGGATGGGGTAGCGGGCGACCGCGCTTCGGCATGGGTCGTGAAGGAGGTGCCGTTCAAGGGTGCGCTTACGCTGAACGACGGCAAGCCTGAGCTGAGCCGCGCGGAGCCCGTGGCCTGCTCGGACCCGCTTCTCACATGTAGCCCGTGCAGGAACTGGTCGGATGTCAAAAAGGGCAACGGGGGCAATGCCCCGACCCACTTCTCCTATCGCTGGTACCAATCGGAATCCGACGAGGTGCCCGACGGCTGCTCGGGCGCCTCCATTATCGGAACATGCCACCTGTCGAACTTCGGCGACATGCCCGAATGCGCCGCATACCGCCATGTCGGCATGAATATGTCCGAGCTGATGTGCATAGAGGCGCTCTCGCTTCGCCTCGAGGGCTCGCCATGGCAAGGCTCGATCCGCTATAGCATGCTCGCCAAGGGCGGCGGGTGGAGCGATGGCGCGGCCGACGGGGAGCCAGTAGGCGAGGGAGGGAGGTCCCTGCGCTGGAGCGCCATCAAGGTCTGGCTCACCGGCGACGTCTCGCTGCACTTCGACCTCGAGGTAAGGGCGTTCAACTCGAACGTCGGCTGGACGGCGGGTTACGTTTCGGGAACGGGGCTCGATGCGCCAACGGTCAATGGAGTGGGCGACCTCACCGCATCGAACGACCTGAGGTGCGTCCAAGTCGATTTGATCCCAAAGCCGGAAGGAGCCGTGGTATTGCGGGATTTCTCGCGGGACGGAAGGATTCTAAACATCACGGAAGACGAATTCGCCGATATGCAGGACCGCTATCTTTCCTGTGTCGTCATGCAGGCATTTCCGACGGAGCTGCGCAAGGGGACCAACCATGACTCACCGCTCGTTCACCGGTTCCATGGATTCGTAAGCGCCGGGCCCGTCCATATCGCAGGGGTAAAGGTCGTCTATCACGCCGACGGAGTGGATGACGATTCGATCGTCTTCACGGAAACGGCCAGGGTCGGTCACCACACGGCCAGCGTGGAGGCCACTGCGGCCGCGCTGAAAAGCCGATGCAACCTGAATGACCATTTCGGCGAGGAGAAGAGCACGGGCTTTACAGACTGGTTTTACGATACAGAGCTGACGAGCCCCTATGGGGGATCGGAGCTCACGGCGGGCGAGGAGCTCCACCTTTACGGCCGCAATCGCTGCACGGTCAGGATCGAATATGCGGAGGGTTCGCTTCATCCCGAGGAGGGGGCCGTGTATCGCACCGCCGCGAGCGACAGCGCCCCTGAGGCGGCGGGTGCCCTAGAGCTCCCCGATTACGGCAAGGGGCATGAGTCCCATTCCCTCGGGGGGATCACGCTGCCGGCCATCGGTGACGATGGGTGCGCCCATAAGGCCGTCTACTGGGGCGAGCGCGTCGCCCCGGCAAAACCCGAAGACGTCTACCGTAAGACATCCGACGGCACCTGGCGCCGGTATGTCCCGATATGCTGGCTGACTTCAGCGAGCCAGCAGAGCGCGTCGACCGGCTCCATTACGGCTAAGCGCGATACCGTCCTGTACATCAAGTGGTCTTTGGCTCAAGCCGACGGCGTCGTCAGCTCGAAATAGGAAGACCGGCGATAGCGGGCGGGGAGGGATCCAAAAGGCTCCGCTCCGACTGTGATTTTGCAGGCTGTCGCCCGCTCGGGAGCAGAACCGGGGAAGCGGCGCGTTCGGCTCCCCCGGTTTTCCGATCAATAGGTGAAGTAGCCCGGCCGCCTGTTATGGCCGGGCGTCATATTGGTTTCAGCCTTCTTCTCGAGCTTAGCGAGTCCGTCCTTCAGTGCCGCTGTGCCCGGTGTAATCTCCGGGGCCTTCTGCTTCAGGGGGTAGACTTCGCGCAGATGCTCAAGTTGGGCGGCGTAGCGGGCGTTGATGAAGGGCGGTACGCCATCCGTCTCCCTGAGCTCGTTATGGTCTGCCGCGATCTGGTCGATGAGGTCGCTCGGGTAGGTTTTCGTGGCGCTCGATTCCGTGACCTCGAATTCGGACCCTTCATAGGAATCCCATGCGTCGATACGCTCGATATGGTAAAGACGATCTGACTTCGAGCGCGAAACGGCCATCCATTCCTGGGCGTCGTCCGAACGCCATTCGCTCATACCGCACGCCAGAAGGATGCGATCGGAACTGCCGTTCGCGTCGAGATCATAACCGAGAGATGGATATTCAATCCGCTGGTTAAAGAAAAGGCTCCAGTCGGCGCATGATTTGATGGCGGCGACAAGCTCGGTCAGTTCGAACGTACGAGATGAGAAATCCAGCTTGGAGGAAGTGGCATTCCCCCTTCTCGACCAGTAGTAGCCATGCTTTTCTCGTGCCCTGTCCATGCTCAGCCTGATTTTCTCGGCATCCATGTCGTTGAGGGTGATGGCCGTCTTGCCCAAGTGGGTCATCGGCACCTTGTCGCCGTTGAAGTCGGCATACAGGTCGACGTGAATCCTGTCCGACCGGCGGATTTCGTCTACGAACTCTCCCACGCTCACAAAGGGAAGGACGGTAAACGAGTCGGCGTTACCCCCGTTTTCCAAGCGCGATTGCCTGCATAGGCTGACCACGGCATCTCGATATGGGAGCGGTTCCTGCCCTCTGTTTGCCGCCGCCATGCGGATCTGATCGACAACCTGCCTGGGCATCCCGTGCGAGTCTGCAAGCAGGTACGGGTCGCTGTAGGCGAAGCTCTTGCCGAACGCGAACTCCTTGTATCCGGTGGCAGTGAACAGGGACTCAAATGCCAGGTTCGGCCAGTTGTCGGGGCCTTCGAATATCGCGTTCAGGCGCTTCGAGCAATCGATGAGGCCGAAGTTCATGTATGCCTCGTCCGGCGCGCGATCGCCCGCGTAGCTCCTCGCGATCCGGGTCATGCGGCCCGCCAGCTCATCGACTGTCATCGCCTTTCGGTAAACCGGCCAGTCAGCGGGGGAGAGCCAGGTGCCGCTCACGATTTCCTCGAGCGTGTGAAAGGGCGCGAAACGGCCCTCGAATTTGATCTCCGAGGCGCTGGGGACAAGGGGCGTCTTGCCATCCCATTTGACCCCGGGGCCGTCCATAAGGCCGGCATCTACCGGATCGGCACAATGACGGTCTCTCAGCACCATGCCGTCCCTTTTCGCGATATAGCTGAACAGGCCGTCCTCCTCGTTGAACCCGAGAGAAACCTCGCAGCCCTCAACTTCTCCGCTCCATACCCTCTCATACATTTCAATCTGCCCCTTCTATCGTTAATGCCCGAACTTGGGTCCGCGGCCGTTTGTCCTCGGGTCTTGTTGGCGACGCAGGCCCCCCGCCGCCACTCCCATCCCATGGACAGCCGATTTCTTTGGAACGAACGCAAGGGAGCGAAGCTGCGTGCTCTTGAGCTCGCGGGCGCTAGCGTATGCGGCCAGGTTGAAGGTATTTTCCTGGCGCACCATCTCCCGCTCGATTGCGGCGGCAACGAGCGCCCTGTCCGAATACGGGTCGAACGCGGCGGCACAGGAGGCGAGCCTGGACAGAGCCGAGGGGCCATCTATAAAGGTCAGGGGGACCGAGTAGCGCTCCCTGCACCACCTGGCCGCGACGGCACGCGTAAGGCTCTCGCGCCACCCCTCGCCCTCTGAGGCGGTAAATGAGTTGAGGGATCGGAACCCGTTCTCGCGCATGATGTCGTTTAGATCCTCGGTCTCGATATAGCCGTCCTGCCCGGCGACCGGGTCGTAGATGTCGTAGGCGTCTTGAAGGACCTGCCAGCCACCGTTGTCGATGGGCCAGGCCATCGCGAAATCTGTCGTCGTCCCGTTCATCGCCTGGAACCCGAGGCCATGTACCGTGAAGCTGCCGCACCACGTGAGTCCGTAGCGGGCGCAATCGTCTGCACCGGGCCTCACAGACGGGCCGTCATCCATGTCTCTCAGCCAATTCGGAAGCATGCTCGGGTCGAGCTCCTCGGCCATATCTCTCCCTCCGTCTGTATTTCTGATGCTCCAATCATCGTTTCGGAGGCAGTCGGGCGGGTGGTTATGAACAAGTGTTCCAAGTGGGTGTCACCTCATGGCAGCAAGTGGGGGAGCGCCGGCATTTGCGGGACTTTATGCTTGAAGCATCTATTTCAATGGAGGGGAACGCTATGGAAACATCCGATGTCTACACCCAGGTATTCCAGTCTCTCATGCCTCTTATTCAGATCGCCATCGTGCTTTGGGCGGCAGAGACAATCTTGACGATGCTTATAAAAGAGCATCGCAAGTCCAAGAAGAAGAAAGAACGGGAGAAACGCCGCCTTGAGTATCAGGACCGTCGTATGGCCAACGACGAGGAACATGCGAAGGTCACGCGCGCGATGCGTTATGACGTGCTGCGCCGGGATGGCTTCAGGTGTGTCAAGTGCGGACGTGGTCGCGAGGACGGCGTGAAGCTCCACGTCGACCATATCAAGCCCGTCTCACGAGGGGGAAAGTCTGTGATAGACAACCTGCAGACGCTCTGCGAGGACTGCAACTGCGGGAAGGGCAACAAATACGAGGAGTAGCGTATCTGATAACAAAAATAGAGGGCGGGGCACCATTACTGTATCCCGCCCTCTATTTTTGTTACCAGTTAAGCCCTCTAAGTATCCTTCTCATCGTGAATCACCGTAACGCGGCGAGTGCAGACTGCATCGAGATGCGAGCCGCTGAATACCTTTCGGTCGGGCTCTAGCTCGAAGCCGCCGTTCTCAAAGGGAATGGCCATGCGCTCGAGGTCGGCATCGGTGATATCGTGCTTCGCCATAAAATCGTTAACGTTCATGCCAATCACCTATCCAAACCGGGTTTCCTAAGTGTCTTGCCGCCCGGTGAAATCATCCCGAGGAATTGATAGAAGCAATCATTCACTGAATCTAAGAAGCAACGAACACGATGGGCCTGCTGTTCAAGCCCTGTATTCAGAAATCTTAGTATTCTTCATCTTTCTGCCCCTCAATCCATTTTTGGACAGCGAGGCAGGCGAGGGCATTTGCCACAGGTCCGTGCGGGTTGTTCTCCCATGCGTAGCCCATTTTTTCTGCGGCATCGGTCAACTCGATGTTCGCAAGACAGTTTCGGTCATGATTCCTTTCACTAAGCCATCGGCAATATTCGTGCATCGTATTCGTGACCCTGGTTCGAGAAACGGGCGCAGCGTCGTTGTACTCCAGGAACCTCATAACGCGCGGGGCATTGTAGACGATAACCTCGTCGGCGCCACAGACGATCTCCCTGATCTTTGCCTGGTCGTCAAAAAAGGAGGGAAGGCCTATCTGGTTGTCCGGGGACACCCCATTGACCTTAGATGCCGCCTGCCACAGTTCCTTGCGACTTGGCCTGTATTTCCCCTCATGCGCCAAATTTCCCTCCCAGTTCACGATCGCGATGGCCGCGATTTCATCATCGACGGGGTTGGGGCCCGTTGTCCCGAGGTCAAGGCAGATGACCTTCGGAGCGTGTGCCTCGAAATGGCCTGCCATCATGCCGTCACGCCGACGCTGGATCCTGGGGGCAACTCCGAAAGAGCGAGCGATGAGCTCGATTTCATCTACCGTTCCGGTTACGCGAACCTCTGCCATGAACCGCTCCTTTCGCACGCTGGCGAACTTTTCACCTGCGTCTCGACTCTAGCACAACGACGATTGGGGCAACTCAACGCAGCCGGTGCCCCAGCTGTCATTAACTCTAGGCGAACATATGTTGTACGGCTGCGTACATGTCGCCTACCTGCGGTTTTCCGTGTCACCATTTGTCACCCCTTGGCACCAAATGCCCCCTCACGGACGCATTTGAGGGAGCAGAATCTATCTCAGGGGCGGGAGGTTCGCCCTATCGTGTCGTCGGGGGCCAAAGACTCGAACCCCCAAACCGAAAGGAGCGCATCATGGATTCTGCAACCATGAACGCCATGGCCACGTATCTCGCGGCCAAGACCTACAATGTCCGCCGTGCAGCTGACGAGAAGCTCGGCGCCGTCATCTCCACCGAGATGATCATCCTCATCGGCCTGCTCGCCCTCGCCCTCGTGACCGTTCTCGCTGCCTACTCCGGCAAGCTCCAGGACGTCATCAAGATGGCCACCAACGTCGTGGGCGCTATCGGCACCAACAACTACAAGGTGCCGGCGTAAACGCGAATACGCCTTCCCCTTTGGCCCCGCCCCAGATTCTGAACTGCGCCCCAAATCTTGGACGCCCTAAATAGCGACTAGGCCGCGAGGGCCT
>ERZ827037.731-NODE-731-length-40955-cov-7.541345_pt1 | contig 40955 bp, 26 predicted proteins | sample MGYA00519924_ERZ827037 | MGnify/ENA primary metagenome ERZ827037 (study PRJEB31778, sample SAMEA3449250) | human gut metagenome | biome: human gut; feature: human-associated habitat; material: faeces | place: United Kingdom | collected 2010/2012 ...
ACCGCAGGAAGCTTGGATACGCCTAGGCGCGGTCCAAGAAATCGTCCGCACCCCCGTTTATGCGGTTAAAGCCGTAAATCAATCCATATTTCACCGCAACTTATGGAGTCGAGGATGATTTAGCTAGTTGCGGAGGGCATTGTCTAGGGTGGCGGCCACGATCAAGGGGTCATCGCTTCCGGCGAAGAGACGGATGGTGCTCCCCTGTCTGCCGCGTGGAGCCGAAAGGCGCGTCGTTGCGCCGCCGGCGGGCGATGTGCGAAACTCCCCGGGCAAAGCATCGAACAGCTTGCCCGCGCTACGCTCGATAAGGTCAAATTCAACTGCCGGGCCAAAGCCGTGCTCAAGGATTCCCGTTGCAGCCGCATGGTCGGGATGCGAGCTCAGCCCGGGATAGCGCACGTTGCGCACCATCTCATTGGCGGCCAGATACTCGGCCAGCGCACGTGCGCGGTCGAAATGTGCCTGCATGCGGACATCGAGCGAGCCCAGCCCGCGCTCCAGCACACCGGCCTCGTCAGCAGGCATATCAAGCTTGGCCAAGCCACAGCCCTCAAGCAGGGCATGCGCGCACTCAGCCGCGGCATCCACGCGATGGCGCTTGAGCTGCGAGCGCGCGACCGATACGGCAACCAACTTGCGCGGAGCATCACCGGCGCATACGCGATCGAGCGCCTCAAGCGACAGCGCAGCACCCAGCCGCAGCGAATCGCAGCCAAAAGCCGACGCCACCGTGTTATCCACCACAAACAGCGCGTGGGCCTCACGAGCAGCGCGACCCAGAGCGCGCAGATCGGGCACACGCAGACCAAGCCCGCCGATGGAGTTGACGAACCACCACAGGTGCGGACCCTCGGCATCAAACAAAGCATCAAAGCCCTCGGACGCAGCGGCAAACGCCTCGGCGGACGGCGAGCCCACCAGCGCGACATCGCAACCATCAAAGCCGTGCGCAAACGCATCGGCAAAGTCATCGGCAAACGCAACCAGACGATCGCCGGGACGTACAACCCCCAGCAGCGACAGAGCCGCCGGCACATGCGGGGCCGCAACAAGACGCGCCTCACGCGCGCCGGTCCTTACAGCCCAGGCCTCTTCTAGCTGCTGTACATCCACAAGGCATCGCCCCTTCATAAGCAAAAACCCACGATGCGGGTGTTCCCCGCATCGTGGGCAACGGCTGCAGTATAGCGCCGATATGCGACGAATCGCCTAGATGTTGAGCGTGTGATAGGTCACATTCGCGCCCGGAGCGTCAACGGTCACGCCATAGGCCTCGGGATAGATGCGCGTCGAAAACACGAGCGAGCCATCGTTCACAAACACCTCGACCGACGAGACATCGCCAACAATGCGCACGTTGCGCACCTCGTCGACGGGCTCCCAGCGCACGGTACGACCGCAGCCGGCAGAAGCGCGACCCTCATCGGTAAATCGCATCTCAAAGCGCGAGGGCAGTTCGCCCTCGGCGGGCACAAACGCCAACTTCAGCTCGCCATCAACGGTCGCGGTAAACGCGCCATCGACACCGTTGGCAACAACGTCAAAGCAGGTATCGCCGTCAACCTCCAACGAGCCCGCCCCCACACGCACCGAGGTATAATGGCGCTCGATCTCGCGCGCCGGCTGCTGCAGCACCAAGCCGCCAGCACCGGCTGTAAGCTCACGCGGCACCGTCATACAGTGCTGCCAGCCACACGCCACGGTGGGTGCGTTGCCATAGGTCGGCTCATCGGGCATGCCCATCCAGCCGATCAGAATATGTCGACCATCCTCGGACGTAAACTCCTGCGGAGCATAGAAGTCAAAACCGGCGTCCCACAGGCGGAACTCGCCCAGCTCATAAGTGTCATTATCACCGGTGATGTCACCCGTTACAGGCATGTAGCCCGCTGCATATACATTGCCGCGGTCCCAACGACCGCCCTTGAGGCCCTGGGGCGAGAAGGACAGCCACTTCGCCGGTACACCGCCATCCGCCTCAAGCTCAAGGTATCCCGGGCACTCCCACATAAAGCCAAAGCGCTCGGGCGTAGACACACGGCTCTCGAGCTCCCAACTCAGCATATCGGCCGAGCCATACACCAGGATCTCACCCACATCGCGCCCGGCACCCTCGCCGTGCATGGCGCAAAATCGACTATCGACATGCGGACCGTCCACGCGACGACGCGCGCCCAGCACCATGTGGTAACGCCCATCATCATCGCGCCACACCTTGGGGTCACGCACGTGGCAGGTCAAATCCTCGGGATAATCCTCGGACGCCAGCACCACGCGCTTTTGGCTGAACTCCCGACCGGCAAGGCCATCAACGCTCTCGACATAAACAGTATCGGCGCGGCGGCCGGTATTGACGTAGTCGTACGTGCCGTCCGCATCGGGAAGCTTAACGTTGCCCGTATAGAGCACGCGAATGCGACCGTCCTCGGCAAGCGCGGAGCCCGAATACACACCGTGGCAATCGAACGGCTCGTCGGGCAGCAACGGAGCGCCAACATAGTCCCACGTCATAAGGTCGCGGCTCGTCGCATGGCCCCAGGCCTTAACGCCACCCTCGACATCAAACGGCGCATACTGAAAATAGGCATGGAACACGCCGCCTGCCTGGCAAAGACCGTTGGGGTCGTTGAGCCAGCCCGCCGGCGGCATTATATGGAAGCGCTGGCCATACGCGCCATGGCCGCACTCAGAGGCGGCGGCGTCAACAGCGGCGACCAGCTTTGCAAGGTCGCGACCAAGTGCATTAGACATATCAAAGTCCTAACGGATCGAAAGCAACAAGGCACCAGAGATCGGCACCAGATACGAGAAACGCCCGCGAGCATACAACCCGCGGGCATCCCCTCAATCAAAAGCTCTTAGGCCTGCTCGGAAGCCTTGGGCTCGTCCTTGTACAGGACAAACGAGACGGCAAAGGAAACCAGCGCGGCGACCGCAAACATGATCGCGTACTGCACGGGTTGGGCCAGGCACAGCAGGATACCGAAGATACCGGTAACGCCCGTGCCGGAGGCAGCCAGCGAAGTGAGCGCACAGACCAGGGCACCGCAACCGCCGCCGATGCAGCCGGCGATGAAGGGCTTAAAGAAGCGCAGGTTCACACCAAAGATGGCAGGCTCGGTAATGCCCATGAAGGCGGACAGGGCCGAAGGAAGCGCCAGACCCTTGATCTTGGCATCGCGGGTCTTAAAGGCAACGGCGAGTGCGGCGCCACCCTGAGCGATGTTGGCAGCACTGGCGATGGGCAGCCAGTAGGTCACGCCGTACTGGGCAAGCTGGCCCAGGTCGATGGCGGTGTACATCTGGTGGATACCGGTAACGACCGTGGGGGCATAGAACAGGCCGACGATAAAGGAACCGATGCCGAAGGGCAGGGTCAGCAGGGCCTGGATCAGACCGAGGATGGCGTTCTCGGCCCAGACAAAGATGGGGCCGACGGCAACGAGCGTCACGAGCACGGTCACGAACACCGAGACGAGCGGGGTCACAAAGAGGTCGAACATCTCGGGAACGATCTTATGCAGACGCTTCTCGAGGAAGGCCAGAATGGCGCAGGCGATGACGATGGGGATCACATGACCCTGATAGCCGACCCACTCAAAGCTGTACACGCCGGGAATGACGGTGACCATAGTCTGAACGCCCTCGGAGGCAACCGTGTAGGCGCTCTGCAGCGAGGAGTTGATAAACGCACCGCCGACGACGGCACCCAGGTACGGGTTGGCGCCAAAGGCCTTAGCGGCGGAGTAACCGATCAGGATCTGCAGAATGCCAAAAGACGTGCCCGAGACCAGGTCGGCAATCTTATAAATAAAGTTATTGGTGTCGAGCGCGATAAAGCCGTTGGAGGCCATAAAGTTGAGGGCGCTCATAATGCCCAGCAGAAGGCCCGAAGCCACGATGGCGGGGATGATGGGGACAAAGACGTCGCCGAGCACCTTAATGGCACGCATAAAGATGTTCTGCTGCTGCGCCGCTGCCTCCTTGACCTCGGCCTTGGTGGCAGCCTCGACGCCGCTGAGCGCAATGAACTCGTCGTAGACCTTATTGACGGTGCCAGTGCCAAAAAATAATCTGGAGCTGGCCCTGGGCCTCAAAGACGCCCTTGGCGCCGTCGATATTCTCGAGGGCCTCCTTGTCGACCTTGGCGTTATCGGCAATCACAAGGCGCAGACGCGTGGCGCAGTGTGCGGCCGAAACAACGTTGCCGGCGCCACCGATGTTGTCGAGCACCTCTTGGGCTGATTTGCGGTAGTCCATGACTTCCCTTTCCTCCAACGGGCGCATCTGCACCCGGCCATCTTTGACACTTACACTGTAATCGTTTTCAGTTTCATATGTCTGTAATCGTTTTCACAGAAGGGTGAACGGTAGGAAAAAGCCGGCGAAAGGTAGTTTTAAAGCAAAAAGAGGCGGCTCAGCGGCAGGCAGACGTGCCCAAAGCCTAGACATTCATAAGCTGATGCCCAAGTTTGAGCGTCTTGAGACCGCTCTCCCCCTCCACGCCATCGAGCGTGTTGAGCAACATATTGGTCGCCTCGACGCCACTGGTCAGGTAGCCATAATGCACGGTGGGAATGCCGCCCGTCAGCGCGCGCAAAAAAGCGTTGTCACCAAAACCACTCACGCGGTGTATACCCTCGCCCATGCCGCGAACCTCATCGATGGCACGAAGCGCGCCCGCAGCCATGGTGTCGGTCGCGCAGGCGATAAACGAAACATCTGGAGCGACGGAAAGCAGTTCACGTGCCGCACCATAGCCCGAGTCGAGCGTAAACGAGCCCAGGCGAATCAAAGCAGCATCGAGCGGGTTGTCCGCGGCGCGCAAGCCGGCCTCAAAACCGCGACGGCGGTCATAACCGGCCGCGCGGTCCTCTTCGGTAACTCCAATATAGGCAATCTTGCCGTCCACGCGACCCGCAAGCGCATGGCCCAGCTCAAAGGCGGCCTCGTAATCGTCGTGATAGACGCACGCCACGCCCTCGACATGTTGGCCGATCAGCACGATGGGCACGCGGCACGACTCAATCGCCCGACGGTGCTCGTCAGTAATCATAGTAGCCACCAGCACAATGCCATCGACCGGATGGTTTTGGAATAAATCGAGGTATTCGAGCTCGCGATCAGGGGCGTTGTCGGTATTGGCAAGCAGCATCTGGTAGCCACGGCGACCAAGCACCTGGCCAATGCCGGCGGTAATGCGGCTCACGGACTCCGAGTTGATCTTGGGCACGATGACGCCGATGAGCTTGGTGGAGCCGGTGCGCAGTGCACGAGCCTGGCTGGACCGCACGTATCCGGTCAGCTCAATCGCCTGCTTAATGCGCTCGGCCTTATCCGCCGAGATATACCCACCGTTGAGGTAGCGCGAGACGGCGGCGCTCGAAACGCCGGCCAGCTCGGCCACATCCTTCATCTTTACCACGAGCACCCCTGTCGTTGAAATCGCTTTCACCATAATACCCAACCCATGCCAGCAAATTGAGCAAATGAGACGGGCCCATGGATCATTTCAACCGCCCAGGTCGAGCAAGCGCCAGCGAGCGGGCAGCTGCCGTGGCGAGGTGCCGCGAAAGAGGAGCGAAGCGTACTTTATGTACGCGAGCGACGGTTTGAGCGGCAGATCGCCCGGCAGATGCCCGCGCAGCGTCGACCGGTCCGGCGTTCGTCAGAACGCCGGAACTAAAAGCTACCCGTGGTACTCGCCGTTATATTGAATGAGCGTGAGGTCCTCCACGCCGTCGAGAGCGCGAATGGCGTCAGCATAGGGCATATCCACACCATCCGAGAACACCTCGGCGGCCATTTCGACCTTGTCGCCGCGCATAGTCTTGGACTTAACGGTGAACTTGGTGCGCCCAAATGCGCGCACGATATCATCGCCGGTGGTCTGGCCCGTGTAGTGGATGACCATCATGTACACGCGAGCCTTGTCTTGGTGGCTCGCAAAGCCGGCAATCATCACCACGATCACCACCGCCGTGAGCCCCACGAGCGCATACATGCCGGCGCCGGCCGTAATGCCCGTGGTAATGGCCCAAAACAGATACAGCAGGTCGAGCGGGTCCTTGACCGCCGTACGGTAGCGGACGATTGACAGAGCACCGACCATACCGAGCGAGATGACCACGTTCGTCGAGATCGCGAGCGTAACCATGCAAGTAAGCACGCACATACCCACGAGCGTCACGGCAAAACTGCGCGAATACACCACGCCGGTAAAAAAGCGCTTGTACACGTAATAGATCAGGATGCCCATGGCGAGCGCCACAAGCAGCGAAAGGCCAATCTTGGCAGGGTCGACCTGGCCAAACGCCTCCAAGACGGAGTTCTTAAAAAAGTCCCTGGTGCTCATGGTCTAAATATCCCCTCGGTTCTCAAAATCCGATTCCCAATAGTTAAAACCGCGCAGGTAGGCGGTCTTTTCGTAACAGAGGCAGTACTTGGAGACCGCCGTAAGCTCGGTCGCGCCCGGCGGCACCATATCGCGCACCAGCTGCGGACAAAACTCCGTAAACTTGACCTCCATCACCAGCTTGCCGGGCTCCAGCACAGGCAATGCGGGCAAGGTCGCGTCAAAGATGTCAAAGCTACCCACCGCCGCGCGCACGTTCATGTCAAACGTAATGCGCACGGTGCCCTCATCCATCACCCACGGCACGCGCTCGTAGTCCACGATGGTCCGCGGGCGCATCATGTTGCAGATACACTCGATGTAGAACTCGCGGCAGAGCGGATAGGGACTCCTTAGCAAAAAGCCGTAGTCGCCAGCCAGAATCTGCTCAAACTCGCCACGCGTGAGCGGCGCATCCTCCTTGTAGATCCAGCTGCCGTACTTCTTTTTGCGCTCGAGCTTAATCACCTTGTCGCTGCCGTTATAGATGCGTACGCGATACTTTTTGCGCATGAGAATGCCGGCGTCTTTTTCCTCGTAGGCCGAGTTGCAGTAGTCGTCAAAGTACAGGCTGCGAATGGTGTAACCGCCCGCCCGCGCATGCTTGTCCAGCTTAAACACCGGCGCCATGCGACAGGTAAGCGCGGCGTGCTCGCCCTCGTTAATGAGATATTTGAGCTCGTGGCGGTAACGCTCCTGCGTGGCACGCACAGGCGGTGCCGCCAGGCGCTCAAGCAGCGCGCTAGCCCTCCTCATACGTATCCTCTACGACCTTACAGCCGTCTTTCACGTAAAAACACTTCATGCCGTAGTGCTTGCCGTCGTCGGTCACATAGTAGTCAAACGCATCTTGCGTATAGCCGTCGGAGTTGGTGGCACGCACGCGCACAAAATACTGACCGGTATCGGGCGCATCGCAGGTCACCTCGGGAAGCAGCACGTCCTCGGCCTTAAAGACCACGTCGCTTATGGCATAGTCGCTCGCAAGCTCTACGGTGTAGCGAATGTCGCGCGCCTCAAAGTCGTAGGACGCATCCCAGTTAATGCGCAGCTTACCGTTATCGATCTGCGGCACGCCGATGTAGAACGGCATAGGCTTTTTAAAACTCTCGCGAAAGCTCTTGTAGTTCTCCTCGATCTCGGAGGGAATCGCCGCGGCGATCTGCTCGTATTGGTCCTTGGTGACAGGCAGATTGTTGATATCGGGCGAAGCAAAGACCAGGGATTCAGTCACCTCGCGGTAGTGCTTGATCATCTTGGTCAGGCGAGTCTCGGTCAAATACGAGCGCAAGTCCTTGACGGCACGGTCGAGTTCGCTGCGGAACGACTTGCTGCGCAACGCACGATTGAATAGCACGTTGCCCCAGTAGTTGCTTACGCCGCGCTCCCAGCTCGCATAATCCGAGAACCCCGTCAGGCTCAGCTCAAGCTTACGCAGCATGCCGTCGTTATCCCAATCCAAAAAGTACCAGGTATTTGAGTTGAGCGGGCTGTACAGATAGCAATTACGGTTCTGCGTATCGCAGTTGCCCGTCAGGATCTGAAACGCCAGCCAATAGACCAGATTTTCGGTATCAAAGTATGTGTCGAGCACGTCATCGATCTTTTGCGATTCGTCGTTGAGCGCATCGAGCATCCCGATGAGCTTGGTGTGGTCCGAATCGCCCTTGATCTCGAGCATGCCCTCAAAGTTCACCTGGTTGTAGTCGGGATCATCGGCAAGCTTAATGGTGTCCTCGTAGCGATGAAAATCGAAGCTGTTCACCTTGTACAGGTGCCCGCTTTTATCCAGGCCATGTGCCTTAAGCGCCGTCTTGTTAAGCTGTTCCACCTGTGTAAACAAGCCATAGTCCTCAAAGGTATCGTTGGACTTTTCGGTCTGGTCGCACACCCACAGATGCACAAACTGCGTGCGCAGGCCCATCATCTGGGGGATTCCGCGGATAAGGTCGTAGGCCATCTTGTTGCGAAAACGCACACCCTCGCCCATGTGCTTGTTGAGCGTAATCGCGCGCTGTTGGCGCCAAGTACCCTTGCCCTTTTTGAGCTCCACCTTGTAATTCTTTTGCGAGTTCATGCTCGATGTCTGACCGCGCACCTGCACGGTGGCATTGGGCGCTTCCTCGCCATAGCCAACCTCGCCGGCCACCGGGCCGTCTTCGTCGCCCGGCTGCAGCAGGCCCATAACCTGATAGCGCGTCACGCCCATGTCGGCATAGTCATACACCGAGTACGTGTTGATCTCGGCCCAGCTGTGGTCGGTGTTCTCGGAGCTGTTACCGCGCGAGACCGTCAGGTACATGGTCACAATGCCCGAGTCGTCGTAGACCTCGTACAGCTCGTCCTTATCGCGCAGGTGCTTGGACTGGTCGGAAGCCTCGGCCTTTATAATCTTGTCCTGCTTTTTGACCTTTTTGGTCGAGGAGTCTTCCTGCACCGAGCAGCCCGAAAGCAACAGCGCACCAGCAGCCGCCTCAAACAGGCGACGGCGAGACATCATCCTATCGGTCATCAGAACCTCCCCAATGCTTGCGATACACGTGAACTACTGCGCGCTCAAACGAGCCGTGCGGCACGCCCTTATGTCGGCCTTCCTCATAGCGCTGTTCGGCACGGTCGAGCAAGCGGCCCAGCTGTGTAAAGCGACCCGTTTTGACGGTCGCCACAATGGGCTGCTGGCTCAGGATACGATACGGCAAGTTGGCGGTATAGGTATCGAGCCGCAGCAGCGCCACGATAAAAAACACCGCTGCACCCAACAAAAAGCCAAAGCCGTAAAACTGCTGCGGTAAGAGCAGAGAAACGGCAGTCGCCAGCCCGGCCACACCGGCAAACAGCCCAGAGGCCAGCACAGCCCCCTTGTAGTCGGTAAAGTACAGCAAGATGAGCAACAACGTATCGCCCACGGCATACAGGCCATAGCCCACGCATAACGTGCGGAAATACCCGTGCATCAGGTTGTTAAAGCCCAACGGTAGGGCCGACAGCACCGTGGTCTCGAGCGAGATGACCGCCGCCGTCACAAACAGCTGCTTGAGCGCACAAAACCGTAGTTCTCGGTTGAGCGTGGCAAGCATTTCCTCCTCGGCCACCACAATGTCGCCCACCACGCCACCGTCGTTGAACAGGCTGTAGTAGTCGCGGTAGCGCGGATAGAAATTGACCTCGACCGAGACCACAAAGTTGACGGTCGTGACCAGGATCGTCAAAAACGCGATGAGCGCCGGCACATCGTGGTAGGGCGCACCATAAAACAAGCCCTTGACCTGCACGCCAATGGGACCGGCCCAAATTATCACCAAATGCGCAAAGAGGCCCAGGTTGGTGAACAAGCCCGTGAGCGCCAACGGCATAAACTGATCAAGCCACCGTAAAAAGAGCCAGGGGCTGCGTTCGCTCTGCGGAAAAAACCGGTACAGCAGTACCACGTCCCAGGCGAGCATGACGCCGTAGCCCAGAGCAATTGACGCCAAAAGGCCCTCGACCGGCGGCAGACCCAGCGCCAGCGCGGCCAGGGCGCACAGGCACGCCACGACAATGGCGGCCGCAAAGCTGCATAGGATACCGCGGTAATCCTTAATAGCAGTGAGATAGCTCATGCCGTTCCAATTGACGATCATAATGTTGAACAGCCACAGGCACAGCAGCCCCTGCAGCAGCGTGGCGCCCGAGAACAGCAAAAAGACGCCGTAGAGCACCGTGCCCACAACGAGCATGATGGCATTAGATCCCCAAAACGAAGGCAGGATCTCATCCTCGCGCTCGGCAAAAAGCATATCGGCCAAAAAGCGCGTGACCGGCATAGAGAAAAAACTCGTGAGCGTGAGCGACGCCAGCAGCGTATAGGTCACCATGCACACCAGCAGATCTTGGTTGGCACGGTCCACACCCCACAGACCGCACAGCACCAAGATACCCACCTGGAGCAGCACGCCCAGCAGCATGGGGCCCGTGCACACAATGCCAGCGTAGCCATAGGCGCGCATCGTGGCAAACAGACCCTTGCGCCTAAACAGGCGCTTGAGCTCAAAACCGATTCCGGCCACCGGCTACTCCCCCTCTCTGGGCAGGTCAAACGCTTGCGCCGTCTCGTCGTACAGCGCGCGATAGTTGGCGAGCATCTGCTCGTGCAAGAAGTACGTGGCAACGCGACGCTGGCCGCGCTCCCCCATCTCAATGCGACGGGCGCGGCTCACGCACATGCGCTCCATGGCATCGGCCAAGCCCTTGCGATACATGGGCGGCGTCACAAAACCCGCCACGCCAAAGTCGTCACCCGGGGCGCCTTCGAGCAGCTCGCGGCAGCAGCCCACCTCGGTCGTCACGCAGGGACGGCGCGCTGCAAGCGACTCCAGCACGCTGAGCGGCTGGCCCTCGGAGATGCTCGTCAAAATGGTAAAGTCAAGCTTTTCCATGTACTCGACCACGTTGACGCGACCGGTAAAGATAAGGTCGCGCACGCCGAGGGTGTCGACGAGCGCATGGCACTCGGCACCGTACTCCTCGTCGTCCACGCCGCCCATGATGTGCAGGCGCACCTTGGGCAGACGCTCGTGCAGCTCAAAGAAGGCATAGATCATGGTCTTGACGTCCTTGATGGGCGCCAGGCGCACCACCGCGCCAATGTCCACCCAGCCGTCATCGGGCTTTAAGGGAATGTCCTTAAAGCGATCGAACTGGATGCCATTGGGGATGACCAGGCATTTGTCCGCATCGCAGCCCATATCAATCTGCGTCTTGCGCGCGTTGTGAAACAGGCTCGTCACGCGGAAGGCACGACGGTAGATCTCCTCCGAAAGCAGGTAGAAAAAGCGAATCCAGCGGTCCTTAAACGAGGGCACCACCCAGTCGGCGCGAATAATCTCCTCCTCGCGTTCGCGCGTGTAGATGCCGTGCTCGGTCAGCAATGCCGGTGCGTTATAAACGCTCGAGCCAAGACTCGCAAGCAGACCGCCGTAGCCGGTCGAGATGGCATGGTACACATCGGCCACCGGAACCTCGCTACCCAGCAGATAGAGCACGGGCAGCAACATCGAACGCATGGTGTGGAAGGCGTCGGCAAAGGGCGTGTACGGGTACTCGGCCAGGCACACGTCGCGGAAGATGTCCATAAACGTGCGGCTCTGCAAAAATGAGAGCGGATGCACGTGGCGGCGCTGGAAAATGTCGAACAGCACGTCCCAGTCCGGATTGGAGAGTGAGACCAGACGGCGCAACGCCTCGCGCTCGCGGTCGTCGAAGTCGACTTCCTCCTGCTCGCCCGAAAGGCGCAGGGCATCGTCCAAGAACACCTCGTGCACCTCGACGACGTTGCCGGGCAGCTCGTAGACAAACTTGCCGCGGTCTTCGGCGTGAGCGCCAATCACCCACAGCACAAACTCATGCTCGGGCATGGCCGCGATGTAGCCGTGCATCCAAGTGGACACACCGCCGTGCACGTAGGGATAGCAGCCCTCGAGCACCAAGCAGATTCTCATCGGTCGCTACCCTCCTTGCGCTCGATCGTCACGGTCTTATCATTTGCCTTGAGCAGATACAGATTGCCCGTAAGGTGCGTTAGTTCGCCACCCGTCACCGCACCCGGCTCGCCATTATTGGCGCGGAACATGAGCCAAGCCTCGTCATGAAAGTTGTCCAGGTTGAGCGTCCAGGCATCTGCACTTGTATCCACGTTCACCGTAACCGACGAAAAGCGCTGGATGGCACCGGAGCACTCCGACGCCGTCTGGTGCCGCAGATCGGGCGCCGACTTGGTAAGCCAGTCCAGGTAGTCGGTCAGGCCGCCCTTGTAGACCTCCCAGCCCTCCTTGGCTCCGCGATCGGGGTCCAAAAGGTCGTCCGGGTGCATAAAGTGCGTGCTCACGTAGTGCATGTTGAGCTCGGACACGGCTGCCAGGCGCATATAGGAATCGTCGACCATGCCGCCCGAAACAATACGTGGCTGCTCCACAATGCCATCGCTCGCCACGCCAAACTCCTGCACGTACGGCAGGTCGGTGCCATCCTCAAAATACGTACTGGCAATGGTCTTAATACGAGGAACGTCGGTACCGATAAGCTTGCGCGCTCGGTCCGAAAGGATATTCGACGGCGGTACGTAAACCGAGCCGTGCGCGTTGGGCAGGACCTCGTCCTGAAACGCGATAAGTTCGTTGAGCGAAGCGACGAGCGTCTCTTTGTTCTTCCAGGTTTTGTAGACGTACAACGTACCATAGTCGGTGTCCCAGAGCGCAAGCGGCTGATGGTTGTAGCCGTGAAAGCCCAGCTCGCCGCCCATCTGCAGCAGCATGCCGCCAAAATAGCGGAACTGCGTGGTATCGGCCTGTCGCGCGGGCTCGGTCTGGTTGACCGCGTCCTCGTAGTTTTCGATCATCACGCCGGTATAGCGAATGCCATATTTTTGCGCGAGCTTTTGCAGATCGGGCCACCAGACCTTGGTGTAAAAATCCGCAATGGAAAGGCCGTAGTCACGCTTGATATAAGTACCATCGCCCGAGGGCACGGGGCTGGGAAAGTCGTCCAAATAGAACACGGCGCTGTTGATGACCGGATAGGCCGTGGCATCACCCAGCAGACTGATCGCCGCGGCGTAAAAGCCACGCATGACCTTGTCATAGATACCGATATTGCATATCACGGTGCGCCCGCTACCGCAGTCATTCGACCAAATGAGCGGGGCGCCCGCATCGCCGGTCATAGCCCACACACGAGCCGTCTCGCGCAGCGATACCGAAAGCGACGAATCAAAGGGGTCCGAGAGCTCGTAGCGCTCTCCCCCGCCCAGCATAAAGTCCTCGCTCGGCACAATGCTTTCGGCTTTTACATAGTCATATCCGGCCGATTCAATGCCAAGCTTGGAGGCAATCACTTGCAGATAGCTCGAGTTATCCGGCGGCATGGCGAGCATAAGCGAACCACCGGCACTCACCCAACTCATAATGTCGCTCAGGTGCGTACCGAGCCCATCGAGCGACGGCATGAGCAAAATCACGCGATCGAAGGAGGTCAGCGAGGGAATGGCATCCGCACCATCCAGGGCAAGGTCCACGTCGCGGTGCGCGATCTTCATGTCGAGCAGGATCTGGTCGAACTGTTCCTTTACGTCCTCGACGCCAGCTTGATCGGAATCGGTAATGACAAGGCACGTGGGCTTTTGGCCAAAGATTGCCGAGGAGGCCGGCACCGCGTCGTTGGCGGCGAGCATGCCCAGCTTGTGCTGTCCAGCGCTGTACTGCACGCCGGCGCGTTCGATCAGCAGCACGGCGGCCAGGACGATAAAAACAGCCCACACTACGAGCAGCCCCATCCAACGAAAGCGGCCTGCACGGTCGCGGATATGTTGCACCACGCTCATCTGGCCTCCTCCCCGTCGCGCCAAAACGCCAACTTTTCGCGGTTGTCGGCGCTCAAATACACATGTTGCTTGTCAATCGCATCGATCACACGGTGGACTTCGTCACCGTCGCGGCGCATCACGGCCAGGCGCAGGCAAAGCATCCAAACCTCCTGCTCCTCGGGCACGTCGAGCACCAGCTGGTCGGTCACGGCCTGCGCCTCGTCGATCTGTCCAACATCGGCCAGCGTCGTCGCGTATCGAATGCGCAGCTCAAGGGCGTCCTCGCGCTCGCAGCGACGCGCAAGCAGGCGCGCGTACTGTTGGCGCTGAATCTGAGCCACGCGCCCCTCGGCCAAGCCCGAGCCCAAGAATTCACCAAGAAAATCGCAGTATTCGTTGAGGTTTTGCGCGCTCGGGTCCGTCTTAAAGGCACGCTCCAGCTGCTGCAGCTTAAGGTCGGACTCCTTGGAGATCTGCGCCACCGCCGTCGCGGCATAGTGCGCCACCTCAACGTCGTCGTTAAGCTTAGCCGTCTGCAGCTGCGCCAGGTACGCGCCGGGCTCCTCGGTGAGCATGGAGAGCATTAGGTGGCGCCGGTATGCCGGGTCGTTGACGATAAGCGCCTCCTCGAGCGGGACCACGCCCGCATCGGCGTCACGGTCGTGCACCAGGATGCTGCGATGCAGGTCGTCGTTAAAGCGCAGCGACTCCAGCGCAGACTCTTTCAGCCCCTCGCCAAACACCGCGCTGCGGAGCGATAGCAGAACCACCAGCAACGGGCCCCACAGCGGCACCAGCACTATCACAGCCAGCATGTGTCCGCGCACCGGCAGCAGGCCCAGCTTCATGAGCGTCCACAGCATCAGGCAAACCAGCGCATGAATCAGCAGCAAGACGGCAGCAACGACAAGCGAGATCAAGCGACACCCCCCTCACCGTCACCGGTATAAGCGATGTGCTGCAGCAGCGCCACAATGTCCTCGCCGTCGACGGGCTCCACCGCAATCTGCTTTGCGCTCAGGCGCTCGCGGATAATGGGCAGATCGCACGCCTTTGCCTGGCGCATAAGCAGGTAGAGCACGTCGCCGTCGACCAAGCCCGCCGCGTCGCTCTCGCGGATTGCCGACCCAATTGCGCCCACCAGCTCGCCGACAGGCTCCATGCCCGGTACCACGCGCAGGAGCAAAAAACTCCCCATCTTGCTATCTGCCAGCGCCTGCTCCGCAGCGAGCTCTTGGCCAAAGGCGGCCTGCTTGAGCACGCAAGTGCCGTCAACGCAGCGTTTATCCTGCGCCACCGCCTCATAGTCAAAGGCACGGCCCAGCGCGCTTTCGACCAACCCGCACAAGATGCGGAACAGGTTTTGATAATAGAGGGTCATTTGGTTTTCGGCCGCACTACGCACAAAGATCAACACGGCGGGTGCCCCGTCGCGCTCGATCGTGTATCCAAACATGGGAAGCCCCGGCGTCAGCTCGCGGTTCACCCACAGGTTCGAACGACCCCCGTCGCCCAAAAGAGGTGCAAGCTGCTCAAGCGTGAGCGAGCGTGCGGCATCTTCGGCAATCGCGGGACTTGCTGCCACCAGGCGTGCAAATGCCCCGCCAGAAACATGGTAGATCGCAACCGAATCGTTCTCGAGGATCTCGCCCAGAAGCTCGCAGCACTTGCGATAGATGTCGCGTGGGTTGAGCACGTCGAGCTCCTGCGTCACGGCAAAGATCTTGCCAAAGCTGTCGTGGCGGCCCACGATCTGGCGCCTGTACGCGCGCTTGTCCTCGATCGCGTCGTGGTAGAGCTGCGTAAGAAACGTATTACGGTTGCGCACGAGGTCGTTTTGATCGCGCTCCGCCCTAATAGCTTCGCTGTTGCGCAGCTGCACATAGCCGCACACGGCGCCCACCACAAAGTACGCAATAAACGGCAGCCAGTTGGACGGCTCGTAGAACAGACCCTGGAAGGTATAGCCGTACTGAGTAAAGTAGCTCGCGGCCAAACCCACCGACGCCAGCAGTGCCGCGACCAAGCCAAAGTCCAAGCCATACAGCGTGCCGATCAGCACCACGTAGAGCAGGCGATAATCGAGCACGTTGAGCTGGGTAGATTGGGAGAACAGGTGCTCCAGCACCTCGAACAGGACCCAGGCGGCTACCGTCTCCAGGCATTTAATAGGCGGCGTGCGCATCTGGATGCGGTCGATGGCGGCGCGCAAGGGGTTGACCTTCTTTGCGCGGCCAGCATCCCAACGCGCTTGAATGGTCGAAAGATCGCGCAACAGGTCGTAGCGCTGAAACCAGCCATAGCGCGTGCGGACGGTATCGCTCGGAGCAATGGAGACGACGGCGTCCCCGTCGTAGGTAATGTCGAGCCCCGGGAACAAGCCCTTGAGCGCCTCGCCCAGGTCTCCCACGGTGTGGGCAAAGCTATCCGGAACCTCGAGTTCCTCGAATGTGGCATCCCAGCTGTCGAAGATGCGACGCACCAGAACGGCCAGCTCCTCGGCGCAGAGGGCACCGAGCGGTGAGTCCGCCCCAGCCCTCATGACAGCAGAGCCTTGCGAGCACGCCTCGAACAGCGGGGTCAAAATCGGGTCTTCCAGCGTGGGCGAGGCGGTGTACAGATACGGCACGCGCAAGATCTTGGCCTGAATGCCGTCGCGGACCGCATAGTAGCGGCACAGGTCGTTGGCCGCACGGGCAATGATGCCCTTGCCGTTTTGCCCCGCAACGTCCACCGCACCGTCCGCTCCCATGGGACCAGTCACAAACAGCAGCTGAATCTGGCGACCCATGCAAGCTCGAAAGACGGAGCGCAGCAGCTCGATGTCGCCAACGGCCTCGGTATGCGGCGTGAGATAGGTAGAGAGGTAGACCACACGGTCGAATTCGTAAGCCTGGTCCAGGTGCTGCAGCAGCTCTTTCCAAGACGCATGGAGCGACGACCCGTCGCGGCGCGCCTCGTTGGCCGCCACGACCTGAACATGGTCACCGGGAAACGCCTTGGCACAAAAGTCGTCATCGACATACGCGGTATTGCCAACAACCAGCACTTCCACCGTGCGCTCCCCCTCCCCAAATTTAGCTTTTGCCATGGTAAACATGCGTATTGTACGCTGTCAATGTAGGCCAAAGGCAACTTTAAAGCTGTTTTAAGAACTTTTTCAGACGGGAAGCGACTCGCGCCTGAGCCAGAGAGCCCTACACGTGCCGCTGCACGGCGGAGAAAGGCGAATCCACTACCCCTCAGGCATAATTCCTGAGCAAAATCAAGCAGAGCACACGGCTTTTTGCGCCACTTTAAGACGTAATCGGGATGTGGCGAGAGGCCAAATTCGGAAGTGCGGGGAAAACCAAAGGAATGCTGACCAGACCCCCGTTTTAGGCTTCCGCGACCTGCGGTTTTGATACAAAAAAACCGCGTTGTGCTCGAAGGTTTTCGATTTTTCCCCGCACTTCTGTAATTACATCTCTGGATCGAGGGCGCAGGCAATGGTGACGACATCCACGATAGCGCCCCCCTATGCCTGATACCAAAATCGTTCCATAGGGACCCGTTTCCCAATGGGATGATTCTTCACAAAGGGCATTAAGGCGCATGAGAACATGGTAGAGGCAAGCAAGCGCGCTTCCACGTTTTCGCCCATGGTGACCACGGTATAATCCAACGAGACAAGCAACGAACGGGAAAGGCAGCGCGGATGAACCTGGGCAGCGAGAGCGAGACCGTCGAGTTCAAGAAGTCCACTGGCGAGCATAAAGAAGCACTGCAAGCCATCAGCGCCATGCTGAACAAGCACGGCCGCGGCGAGCTCTACTTCGGCGTGAAGGACAACGGCGATGTCATCGGCCAGGATGTAAGCGACGCAACGCTGCGCCAGGTGACGTCGTGGGTGTCCGACAAGATCGAGCCCGCGGTGTTCCCGACGGTCGAGTGCCTCGACGCCGATGATGGGCTGCGATACATCAAAATTGCCTTCTCAGGTGCCGACGCCCCCTACTCCGCCGACGGACGCTACTTCACCCGCGTGGGGACTTCGAACAAAGCGCTGTCGGCCTCGGAGCTGAGCGCCATGGTCGTCAAGCGTGAGCGCGCCCGTAGCCCGTGGGACTCGCTGCCGTCCGGCAGGCCCGTCTCCGACGCCGACGAGCAGGCGGTGCGTGACTTCGTCGCGCGCGGCGGCAGGGCCGGACGCGTGGGCGGCGGGTTCGCCGGCGTGGAGGACACCTTGGCAAGGCTCGACCTCGTCGCGCCCGACGGCAGCCTAAGAAACGCCGCGGTGGAGCTGTTCTGCGAGGGATCCGACACCTACCCCAGGATGAAGCTGGGGCTTCTGGGCGGCAACACCAAGGCCAAGATCCTCGACCTGCGCCGCGAGTGCGGCACCATGCTCAAGCTGCTCGACTTCGCCGAGTACTTCGTGACGTCGAACATCAGGCGCGAGTTCGTCATCGGCGAGACGGGCATGTACCGCAAGGAGATCCCCGAGATCCCGGCCGAGGCCATCCGCGAGGCGGTTGCCAACGCGCTGTGCCACCGCGACTACACCACCGGCACCGCCGTCGAGGTCAACGTGTTCATGGACACCGTCCAGATCGTGAGCCCGGGCCTGTTCCCCGATGGCGACTCGCCGCAAGAGCACCTAGACGGTACCGCGAGCGAGTTCGGCCTCCGAAACCCCGCGATCGCGCGCACCCTGTTCCGCGCCGGCGTCATCGAGCAGTACGGCACGGGCATACCGCGCATCAAGGAGGCCTGCGAGGCAGCCGGCGTGAGGTTCCGCTTCGAGCAGACCGTCAACAGCACCGTCGTCGTCTTCGAGCGTCCTGGGTTACAGAAAGCGGCCTTCAGGAGAACCGCGGCCGACAACCGACCGCTCCTCAGCGAGCGCGAACGAGCAGCGATGGCAATTGCCGCCGCTCAGGGGAAAATCACGACCTCCGACCTCGCGCGGGAGTCCAATGTCGGTAGGAAAACGGCCTCGAAGACTCTGAAAGACCTTGCCGGGCGAGGCCTGTTGGAATGGGTAGGGAAAAGCCCGAAAGACCCGCACCAGTTCTACAGGATGCCAAGCGAAGTTTGAGGCTGCAGGTCCTAGCCGGGAAACAGGCCCATTGCGTTTGCTGCCCTCCCCCTGCTGGGCACTACTGAGTAATCTACTGGGCACTGCTGAGTAATCTACTGAGTAGTGCCCAAGCGCGAGTTGGCAAGTCCGCCGAAGCCCAGAGAAACGGCTCCGAAGAATATGCTGACCGCTACTGACCGCTACTGACCGCTACTGATCGCGGCATTCGGCAGGCCCGCCGAATGCCGCGGTCTCCCGAGACTAGCAGAGCCGCCCTTATTGTTAGCGCTGCCGAAGCAAGCCCTACTTCAGCAGCAACTTGAATTTTCGTGCGATGAGCCTCCCCGGAGCCAAGAGCCTTTTGCCCTAATCACAACACCGCAATTCAAGCACCGCAGAAAACTCCATTAGCGATGAACCAGCCACTTGAAGACGTGATCAAGGTGCGGCAAGGGGTCAAATTCGGAAGTGCGGGGAAAATCGAAGAAATGCTAACCAGGCCCCAGTTTTCGCTTCCGCGAACTGCGGTTTTGGTGCTAAAAATCGCGTTGTGCTCGAAGGTTCTCGATTTTCCCCGAACTTCCGTAATTACATCCTTGGATCGAGAGTGCAGGCAACAATGACGTCATCCGCGATAGCACCCAACAGTCACGGACGTACAAAAGGCCGTTGCCGGAAGCCTCCATACAACGACTCTTCTTTGCGCGCGCCACGCTCGCAATGCTCCATTAAATGTAACTAATTGATTTGCTATATACCATTCATAATGGCACATAGCAAATCAATTAGTTACATGTGGAGGCAGAACATGAGGGAGTACGTCGAGAAGCAGCTGCACACTAGAGTCGATTGCGAGCCCAACGACGCCTCGGAAATAACGACGCAAAACTCTTTCCGAAAGTGTAGGTGAGCGAAATGGCGACTCATGCATACGATGACCTTTATTCTTATCTAGCCGCATTCAAGAACAGCTCTCTTGCCGAAATAATTGCGTACCTAGAAGAACTGGGGCAAAGGAGGTTCGACGCCTTTATTAGGGTCCTTGCACCCCTTATCCCAATCGAAAAAATCGAAAATCAATCCCTGTTCAATTTTTCTGTTGACTCCACCCTTGAAGGAGGCAAATTCCCCTGCACTGACTATGCCTGTCGAGAGCAAAACATTTACCATTTGGCAAAGTTCTCAGCATTGTATGCAGATAAAACACTGATTCATTGCCCTATAGAATCGGCATTCGAAATGGGGCACGATGATTATGTCTCAGTCGATGAACTTGCATTCGGGATCTATTTGACCATGCGAGTCGAAGACATAGTCAAAGCTGGAATACTCGGATTTTCGAGCAATTACATTCCTCTTTGCAAAGATTGCCTAGCGCGACAAATCGAAAGAGAATCAAAAGCGAAAGGATTGATATCGAGTTATTGGGATGAACTCGTACGACAATTCTGTTCCTCTACCTCGTGCACTTTAAAACAAGCACCAGATGGGAATCTGTATGTAGCGATTGAGGGAATGGATGCATATGGGTCCCATGATGAGATGGATGTCGATTTCCTGGTAATCCCGTCTGAATACGAATCGCTCTATGCAAGCCAAGGCGAAACGCGATTGGATAGAGACATGCTGGAGAAAGGCGGCATCTTGACTATCCTACTGCCATTGTTGGACGATTGCTTTCAAGCCCTCGTCAATCCCTATTTTTCGAATAGCTCGTATTTAACCACTCGTCCAGCTCAGATTGAGTTCCTCGAGTCCGCAACTTCCACCCTTTATCCTCGAAAAGATCAGACCATACCCATTCGCCGGTTATCTTGCCCCCTCCCCATTGCTGAAAATGCAACGTTGCGTAGCATCCTTGATTGCCGCATTAGAAACGAAGAGTCGTTTCTTGTGTTTAGGGATACCTTGTCCAAAGGCCTGAGCGAAAGGCCCATCGACACCTCGACATTAGCTGACCTGAAGAACGACCTAATTGAGCCCGAGCTTCACAAGATATCTTTAGTGATGAAAAACGAGCGATCCCGATTAGTCACCTCCGCAGGCATTGAAGCCGCTATCGGAATTGCGAGCTTTACATTGGGGCAATACGGAATCGCATCACCTTCTGATGCCATGGCCTTCCTCGGGGCTGCCGGCATAGGGGCCGTTGCATCTCAATCCGCAGATTTCTTGCGAGAAGCCAAGGCAAAAGAGAACCCCATGTATTTCCTCTGGAAGCTCAATAGAAACAACCGTCTGTAACCTAAGGGGCAGAACACCGCAGTCGCCGAGCATATCTCGATCATTAAATAAAGGCAGCACTAGAAAGGATGCGAATCGTGAAGAACCGATTCCCTTTACGAATGCCTAATGCAGTAAAAATCACTGGTAGATCCGAGCAGTTTAACCAAGACGACAAGAGCGCGCTCAGATTGCTGTCTGCAGTAGCTAGCCAAGTATAGATACCATCCTGTTTCCAAATTCGGTCCTACGATAAACCCTTTCTTCTTTCTCGATATCGCCGGGATCGTCGAAGGTGAGCGTCTCGTCTACTACGTCCCACTGCTGCCGATGGATATCCTCAATCAGCAATCCAAGTCCGGTTAATCGAAGCAGAACTTCTGTATCTTTGCCTCTGAGCGTCTGAAAAGTTTCCTTTTCTCGAAGCATCTCGTAGTCTCCAGGTAGAAATCTGTCCAGCGTCTCTGCGAACAAACGAAGATCGCCCCAGCTAATTTCTTTATCTAGATAGGCCTCATAAATCTTTGCTAGTCGCCGCGCTTTGTCCTCCTCAATGTATCTTTCGAGCAGGATAAGCAGGTACTCAATATCGCGCTTCCTATTTGACTCTTCAAAGTATTGCTTGTACTTTTTCCTCGAGCCATTTTCAAAAGAGTCGCGGTTGAACTCATCGAGGAAACACGCATACTTCTTCAGTAGGTGCGCATTGTGGATATTGTTTCCGATTTTATAGATGCTCACTGCGCTTGAGATGACGGGAATGTCCTTCAAGAACTCGTTTTGGAGAATTTCGTCCAGACCAACCTCTGCGACATTCGAAATAAGTTCGAGAGAGTCGCTGCAAATAGTTGGCTTTGCGTCGTCTTGCAAGCGCGTTAGAACGGCCTTAGTTGATTCCTCCGTGTTTGCCATAAGATTACCTTTCATAATAATTTGCCAGTTTTAGCATGCGTTTGTACCGCCGCTTTCTACCCAGTTCACCTATATTGCCTAGTTCGCAGTCATCCGAACATGGCGGCTCACTGCGACATGCTGCGGAACGTTGGTGGGACAGCGCTGGGACAAAAATCGAAACACAAGCGAAACTCGGACAGGTTGAGTTTCGATATCTATCCCAATGGTAAACAGGGTATGGTTTAGGCCGAAGCGCCTGAGACTTTTCCTAATTCTAGGTGTCAAAGTCGATTACTGCCTGTCGTGGAATAGCCCCCACTTTTCGTCTTCGATGTCTCCTTCAATTGATGACTTCACTTTTGACAGCCATTCTCTGTGTTTTAAATATGCAACACCTGCGGGCAGCTGAGCAGCAATCGAGTCAATCGCCTCAATCTCCTTGAGCTTTGCTGGAATAAAGCCTTTTTCAGGGGACCCGCTCATTGAAGATCGACGGAGATCCAAATGGTTGATCGATATCCCGTCTTTATCGAGCGTCAGAATGAGGGTGATAGCCCTAATCCTCGTCTCGTCATTGCAATCGGACAAGGCCCAGCTAATTCTATCGAGGCTATTTGCGTCGGCGATCCTTTCGCGGATGGTATATTCCAAGCGCTCCCAAAAAATATCGCTCGAGAGCGCATTTGCGTCATGAACGGGAAACAAAACGGCTATTTCAAGCCTGCCGAGTGGTTCGCTCAGCGCTTCATCGATCATTGCTTTCAGCAGATTCCAGGCATGATCATCCTGGACGGTCCAAAACGAGCTGATTCTTCGCAGGAGATCGTGCCTTTGTCGGTAGTCGAGGTTGGCAACGTACTCCAAAAAACGGTCAATCATTGAGCTGTCAAGGCGTAAAAGGCAGCGTAGGAAAGCGAGGTTATAGTCGAAAGTAGGATATCCTTCAAGTGCGAGAAAATACAGGTTGACGGCCGGTGAGGGATTGGATTCGAAGTACGAATCTAGAGCGGAGACGCGCTTTTCGTCTCCGCAGTTGCCGAAAAACCGCCAAACCCCATCATTGTGTATATGTTCGGAAAGCCAAGAAGCATATTTGAGGATATAGCCAGGATGCTTTGGCTCGACTATCTCCAAATCTTCCAAGCAGAGATGCGTTCTGCCGTCATCGAGTCTTGCGAGAATTTCGTCGAGCTCCTCCTTGTCGGGCCCGTTCTTTATTGCTAGCAAATCAAGATAGTCAAACAGGGCCGGATGGTCACTCACGTCGATCACCGCGCCCAGCTCGTTTCTAAGGACCTTCCTGCCGATGGTTTCAGCAAGATGATCAAGTGCTTCGTACGGGACAGGGATCGTCGAGGGCGACGAAGCGATATTGCGTGCGATTATGCTTGAGGCAGTATCTGGGGTCCTTTTGGCGATTTCCAGAAGGACTTTTCCGATAGCCCTGCCCGACTCCCACTCTTTATCGGAAATCTCATAATCTTCGGCTAGCTTTCCCAGGGCTTCGGTCAGTCGTTCTAGCGGTAACTCTTCCGCGGATATCCTCGGTTCTTTCTCTACGAGAGACTCGGAGTTCTCCAGACCAAGTGCGTCGAATGCGCTCTGGCGGAACCCATCGAGGCTCAGAGGGGGATTCTGCGCGCATGTTTCGTAAATCTGGTTGATGCTTAAGCTGCATAAGAGATCGATTGTCGAGTCTTCGGTTATATATTTGGGGAATAGCTCTTCAATCCTCGAGAGTACCGAATACATGTTTTCTGCGTACTCCGCTTCAGGTTCTTTGCCATAGAACGAGAAGTGCTGCCGAAAAGTGGATTTAACTTGCCTGCTGAATTCGGTTTCGACCAGAACGGAGAGCGCCCGGAAGCAATGGGCGTGGAGCTCGGCCAGCTCTGATGTGAAATTGAAGGTCAAAGTGTTGTATGTGTACGTTATGCCGTTTTGACAAACGCGCTGGGCCCTTGAAGAGAGGTATGAACTCGTCAAGACGATCAGACATGCTGCAACATTGCGGGAATGCGATTGTTGATATTTTTGAGCGAGGGCATCGAGTTTGCTGTTTTCCAAATCGAATCCCGTACGATCGAGATCGTAAGCGAAAGCGCCGTCCGGCCCGCATGCCCAGTTGTACTCGGCCGCTCGCTCGGTGCCTCTTTCTACACACTTCACGAACAACTCGGAGGCTGTTTGCGAATACTCGCTTGAGTTCATCAGGGATACAGAAATTTGCAGGGGCATAGATCCGTCGGATGTCGAATTCATGCCGAGAATTTCTTCCGATACGTCAGCGCAATCAGCGTTTTCGATGCGGTTTGAGGCAAAGGCGAGCGCCTGTATGGGGAGGAATTGATTGAATGTGACTATGAACTGATCGGCAATTCGCGCATCCCGATTCTTTATTTCATCCCAAGCTTTCTCGCATTCCCTTCGAAGGTAGTCGTACACGCTCGCACTTCCGCACACTTCAGCCATTGACTTGGCGGCTTTGAGATACGGCGCGTTCGGCATTTCTGCGGTATGCAGAATGAAATCCGCAAAACTGCCGTTCCCTTCTTTTGCGAAGTGGCGGCATATCAAGAAGTCGCGAAGATTCTGCTCTTCCATTCTTATGGCTAGCACGCCATCGGCGGAGGTAAGGATCGTGACAATTTCCTGGTCGTTCAATCTGGATGCAAAATCCCGAATCTCGGCGTCGTCGTACCCCAGCCCCAAGAGTTCCTCGTAACAAGGGTCTCCTTCAATAAGATCGCAGCAGTCGTAGATTGCAAGGTTCTCTGCGAGACGCTGCTCCCTGCTGGAGTACCCAGCTAAAGCAGAATTCATATAGATGTTCAAAAGATCGTATGGCTCTTGGATGGCTTCGAAATTGCCGTCTGCTATGGGGCTTGCTGCCATGATAGCCAAGCGCAGGTTTCCGTTTGCGATTGCCGATACTCTCTCCCTCAGTGCTATGTTTTTTATGTTGTATTCTGTCTCGAGTATCGCTTCTATATTTTCCGCGGTTAGAGGCTCCAGCTCTATTTCTCTGAAATTTAGATAACTGCCGATTTTTGCGGTCAACTCGCTTCGGTGCATCTTCCTGCAGGTGAGGACAATCTTTAGCTTTTTGTTTTCCAAACAGATTCCCAGCAAGTGCTCAAGTGACAGGTTGCCGTTTGCATCATCGACTAGAAGGATAATGTTTTCCGACTCCGACAAAATCAGCTCGATATCATCGTCGAGATGCGATGAATACCTAGAGTCCAAGATAAGAAGATCCCAGTGATGCCGTTTGCTGAATGAGAGGCATGCGTCGAGGGCGATCTTGGTTTTCCCCGATCCAGACTGCCCCTGAATCACCACTGCCTTGTTTTGCTCTATCGATTCGACGATGACTGAAAACTCGGAATCCCTGTGCATGAGGAGCTTCGACAGGTCGGTTGAGAAACGGTCGTTCAGGCTTCGCTCGATGAAGCGGTCTGGGGCGATGAATGATCCCTTTCCGAGTGGAACGCCCAATACCGTATGCGCTAGCGCAGGGTATTTTCCATCAAGGTCGCTCGCAATTGTCTCTGGCCCGATTATTTCTATCCGTGGATCGATGGCACGGACCTCCTCGAGTACCAGAGGTGAAAGGCGAAAGTATGTGTGGCACAGGATGATTCGATCTATGAGTTGCGGATTGATTCCGGTTTTGCTCCTGTCGAGGCAGTCTTTAGCATCATTTAGCAGCTTATTGCGGATGTCGGATTTAGAGGTTGTGTATGCCGCGAAGAGGTAGTGTCCATTCTCTCCTACGGAGTACATGTCTGGCACTCCGGTCGTGGTTTTATCCGTGCCGCATTGGGATCCTAATTCAATGATGTTGTTAAGCGAATATCTCCTATATAGATACTGATTTGCTAGTGTTTGAAAACGCCCGCCTTCGATCTGCCTTAGCTCTTCTTGGATCTGATTTATTTGGGACATTTTGCTCCTCGCGATTAATTCGCCTTTTGATTTCTCTTTTCTTACTCTAGTCCGCCTACCTCAGCAAGCCTTACAAGCTCGAGGGACGAGTCGACGACGTCCTCGAAGTCAAGCCCCGCCGCATAGGCCCTCGGATAAGGCGAGCGGAGGGCGCGTGACCCCGTCGGAAATGGCCGCCGTTAGGTGCGTGTTCGAGAGCTGCGCGGCGGAGCTGGATGGAGCCTGGGCAAGGCATTAGGGCATCCTCGTCCTTGTCGTAAGACTGCCATTAGAAGATCTTCTGCAAATCCTAAGCCACGTTTCAACTTGGCAACAGCTGCGGATCCTAGATATCGGCAAGACATTCGAGACTCTTGGATATGGCGTCGAAATAGATCCTTTGGTAATACTCCATGGTCTCGACCTTGCCGATTTCCGATCCGAGCCTCTTGGCCCAAGCTACGAGGGCCTTCCTGTCCTCGCCCTCGAGCGAGGCCGTGCACGACCTCATGTGGTCGCCCGGAAAAAGGACACTGTGCACAAGCCGAATATCTTCGGGAGGCATCTTCTCCATCGCCCTCGCGAGGAGGGAAGTGTCGAGGGAAATGAGCGACAGGATGGGTTCCGACCAGTCATCTGATTTCGAGAAAGCCAGATAGAGCTTCGTCGCGAATTGGTCGGGGGCGTTTATCAGGACGTTGCCAAGAGACTCCGACTCCCGTTCGCGTAGCGTCGTCAAGGCGAGCTCCCTCAGCCTGTCGACCTCCTCCAAAGCCGGAATCTCATGCGCTTCGCTCGAGTCGAAAGGGATCTCCTGCCATTCGACTCGATTCTTTCCGATTGACCTCACTGCAGACTCGGGATCCCGTCCAATGGAGGATTCCATCGCCTTGACGAGCGGCGCGACCCCTTCGGGAAAGGCGTCAGCAAATTCCCCCGCAATGCCTTTGACGGCACGCAGGACGTCGGGATAGACGTCGAACGACAAGCCGCGGCTCCCGTCCCCGGGGACAATCCCGGCGACTAAAGTCTCCACCATGCCAAGGACATCGGCATCGCGGAAAGTGGCGTGTCTGATGCCTTCGATACATTCAATAGCTTTCCGCGCGGCCGGCCCGTCGGGATGAAAGGTCGCAAGGTAATCTTCCAGGCAGGAACGAACATGCTTGGAATCGACCCCCTCACACCTCTCGAAAAAGCGGGGGATGAAGTCCAGAGCGGCGTATTTGAGCCGGCGCGACTCGAAAATGCCACCCCTAAGGATGGAATCCTCCCGGCTTGACGGAGGCCCGATGCGCATCCCCTTCGCCGCCCCCGCTGCAAAGCCGAAAGCCTCTTTGAAAACTGCCCTGGCAGACTCCGGGTCGGTGGGTTCAGCGAAGAACCCGGATTCCTTCATCCCGACCAGCACGGGGCGCATCTTGCTGAGGGATCGCAAGTTCGGCGATTCGCTTCCTTCAATCGCCGAAACGGCGTCCTCGAGCGCGCCTGGGTAGATGCCGCCCAGCACGCCTCCCAGAACGCGTTCCACAACCGAGCCGACCGAGGGCCTGAACCGGCACTTCCGCCAGACGGTCTTCTCGATGAGGCTCTCGTACTCCCTGGTCGTCCCCTTCTCCCCCTTCGGTCCTAGCCCTTTCCTCCACTCATCCTCGTTGCAGACGAGGAGGACCTTCTTCCTGCAGCCAACGACGAGGTGGTCGACCGCCCCGAGCAGCTCGCGAATGCCCATGTCGCACCTCTCCACGTCGTCTATGACGAGGAGGGTCTCGGGGCCGATGATGAGGTTTACGGCATTCAGCGGCGCCATCTTGAGATCGACGCCCGCCTTCTTCTCCAGCTCCCTGATCTTTTTCCCGAGGAACGATATTCCCGTGTCCTTGGCGAACCCGACGAGTGAATCCCACCTGCCCCTCTCCCCGCCGGCCGCGCACCCTATGGCGTATTTCGAGATGAAACCAGACTCAATCGCCCCGCAGAGCTCCGCTAAGTCCTTGGCGCCGTAGGCGGACGCCACCACGACGGGATGCCGGCTCTCATCCTCCTCCAGCTTCTCGGTCAGTGCGTGCTCGACAAAGTAGGTTTTCCCGCATCCCCATTCCCCGGTAAGCATGAGGGCGTACGAGTTCTCCTTGTCCTCGATGTACTCCCTCACGACGCCGATGATGTCATCCTCGTTCACCTTGGTCGCTCCTTGTCCGCCATCGGTTTCCACCCTTACCTTTCCTATGGCCAGGCGAGAGCCTACTCCAGCGCTTTCGGATCCCATTCGAACCCTTCGGCCTGCCGCCTTATCGCCGGGTCGATGCACTTCTTGACGAGCTCAAGCGCCGCGGCCGCGCGGTGCAAGCTAGTGGATGACCATTTCAAACAAATCTTTCGCGATAAAATCAACGCGCTTCTTAACGTCAAAACAACCATTCGCATAGCGTTTAGCAAAAGCTCTTGTAGTGGCATAACGCGATTCAGCGTATATGGGCAGCTTTTCCTTAAGCGATTTGTCTTTACATTTCGCGTTAAGTCGCTCTTCTAGCATGAGCAAGTTCCCAATAATCGAGTTTTCCTGAGCCTGCGAATCCGGAAGAATGTGCTCTATTGTGAATGCCTCAGAAACCCTAACACCAGACTTAAGCTCCTCGAGCAAGGCAAGGACCAACTTGCAGCGATCCTTCAACTTTGTTTCGCTATACAACGGCCACGAATGAGACCATCCAAGCGAAAGGAGATTAATTCGAAATGTTTCTTCTGAAGGCAGTTTTTCGTTAAAACTATTTTTCCACTCATCTAACACTTGCTGGGTGCAGTTCAACTCGATTGCGTATGAGTGTTTCACGATCGAATCCGATAGGTGGTTCGACTCCATTCCCCCGATTATCTTATAGCAAATATAGAACCGGTAAATAAATCCAATCGCATCATCATACTGCTCGCTCGTTAGCTGCTCTATTTCGCGAGCGTGCATTAAACTCATAAGAAGCGGCCTGAAGACGCGGACATTGTGTGTTCTTAAGAAACTCAAGATTTCCGCATTTCTGTCATCGCTGGTTGGCTCGACAATCTCTGCATAATATCCGGCTTTTAGCCTTAAATCATAGAGAAGATCAGCAGCCTTCTTTGGATCCGTAAAATCCCTTATTTTCTTATATGCTCCATCCTTGTCGCCTTGACCTAGGCGATATTTTTGAATTGCGTAGTGACGCAAAAAAGCTTTCATGTTCGAGCCGACTGTTGCTTCAATTTCCGACCATACCTGTTTTGCATCATCGCGCTTTTCTATAGGATGGATATAGCGCATAATATAGTTCTTCAGAAGCTCATGGTCCTCAAGCTCGATACCTCGCGCATTCAATATTTCGAATATTGTGTACGAATCTTCCTCAGACGATGATTTGATGTTTACATATGCGACAGAAATGACCGCATCCCTGAAGGCCAGCAACTCCTCATCCTTCATCTTGGCGAAACTTGCACTGAAATATTGGAAGGCTTTAACGATCAGTTCGTCTTTTGATCCGGACGCGCGTTTGCTCTTCGAGAAAGCCACAGCAGACATGGCAGCCGCATCTTCAGGAGAGATAGCAATTACTCCTTCGACGATCCTCGTTAATGATAAATGATTCTCCGGAGCGACGATCGCGTGCTCAACATCCTTAGTATCTATCGCCACTAGATATTTTTTTGTGCCATTAGCGTGGTTAATCATATTCCTTTTCTTGAAAGCGAACATGAGGCTAGACAGCAAGAGCGTTAGGGTAATAACTCTTTGTTGACCATCAATTATTGTAAAAACCCCGAGGCTGTCTTCTTCTTCTTCCTCCATCAGCACTATCGAACCGATGAAATGCGACGTAGCAACTTCCTCTGTCACAAGCTTGATGTCTTCGAATAGATCTTTCCAGTTATGCTCATCCCACACGTAAGCGCGCTGATTGCGAGGGATTCTATAGATTGAGTCATTAAGCAGCTTTCCAACCGTACTCTGACGTGCTTCAAATGCCATGTTGATCCCTTGCCTTCGCAATAGTTTTGTCGGCCTTGCCGCCTCTCGGCGTCACCAACGCCTTCGCTACAATAAAAGTCGGCACATCGCCGAGCAGGGCCGCCTTTTCGCTCGCGAACATGCCGACTGCCCCAATCAATCTCCGTCGCTGCCATCATCGTCGATTAACCAACATGTCAGCAGCAGGCAATCGTCACGTCCACAGTCCATTCTATATGCCGGCTGAGCATGGGGCGCATCTTAATCGCCAAGATATCCAGGAAGCCCGAGCTTCCAGGGAAATGCCTTCAGACGCCTTACGTTGGGTAGGCCCCCTACAGAGATCTATTGGCCGTGCACCGCAAACAACGCGTTAGGCCGTTGCACGCAATCGGCCAGCCACCCAGCATCCCCAATCCGCGTCACAACTCCCTACCCCGCTCCAGCCATCGTCATCTCCATACAGTGTCCAAACCCACACCAATAAAACCAACCCACGCAACAAGCAGCCCTCGCTTAGCAACCCAAACACCACCACAAGCCAGCAAGCAATCACCAGTCTGCGTTCGCAACATCGCTTGGAACGGCAAATGCTTACCGCGCCCTTGAAACACGCCAAACTCGTCTACAACCTGCGGTTTTTCGTTTATACTGCAATCGTTGAAATGCCGGTACGCTTGCAGAATCGTACCTGTTCCGATTACAGACGATATGAGCAGGACATAAAAACATTGAGAGCCCCTGCTGCATGAAAGACCGCGGATTAGGCCGACAATGGTGAGTGTCTAATTCAGCCGCGGCGGCCACGCCGCATTCATGGAAGGGGCTCCCATGCTCGATACTACCACCTTCGTCGGCCTCGACGTCCACGCCCGCTCGATAAAGGCAGTCTCCCTCGACGTCATGACCGGGGAGGTGCGCTGCGCGACCTTCGGCTACGACGCCGGGGCAGTCGCGGAGTGGGTGCGGTCCGTGGACCCAAAGGCCAGGTGCGTGTACGAATCCGGGGTCACGGGGTTCGACCTGCAGAAGAGGCTCTCCGGCCTCGGGGTCGACTGCGTGGTCGGCGCCGTCTCGAAGATGATCAAGCCCAGCGCGGACAGGCGCAGGAAGAACGACCGCAACGACGCCGAGTTCCTCGCCCGCATGCTGTCGGTCGGCAACGTCGTCGAGGTGTGGGTCCCCGACGACGAGTGCGAGGCCGCCCGCGACCTGACCAGGGCGCTCGAGGACGCGAGGGACGACCTCTCGCGCGCGAAGCAGCGGCTCTCCAAGTTCCTGCTCAGGCACGGGCTCGCCTTCGACGAGAGGACGCCCGCCGGCCGCAGGAAGGGCAACTGGACCCGGGCGCACTGGTCCTGGATCGAGTCGATTAGGTTCGCGGAGGGGGCCGACAACGACGCGCTCGCCTACTACGTCGACGCGGTCAGGCGGGCGGCGGAGGAGAAGGCGCGGCTCGAGGGGCTCGTCGAGGCCGAGGCCCGCAAGCCCAGGTGGAGGAGGAGGGTCGACTCCCTGCGCTGCCTCAAGGGCGTCGACACCGCGACGGCCGCCGACCTCGTGTTCGAGGCCGGCGAGTTCTCGAGGTTCAGGAACGCCCGGTCGTTCGCCGCATGGGTCGGCCTGACGCCCTCCGAGCACTCCAGCGGGGAGAGCGACCGCAGGGGCGCGATCACCAAGGCGGGCAACAAACACCTGAGGAAGGCGCTGGTCGAGGCCGCGTGGCACTACCTGACGTGCTCGGGGCGGCCGAAGGACCTCGCCAAGGGCCAGGCCCCGGACCGGGTCGCCCGCAGGCATGCCGCCAAGGGCGTGCGGAGGCTGGTCGAGAGGCGGGAGGCGCTGCTCGCGCGCGGGGTCCACGGCAACAAGGCGAACGTGGCCACGGCGCGCGAGCTCGCCTGCTGGGTGTGGGCGGTCGGCCTCATGGCCGAGGAGGCGTAGGGGGCCGGTCCCCCGCACATAAGCCGATCACCCCGGAAGCGGTTTGATCCGAAGCCGTTGAGGCGAACCTCAGGTCCCTTTTCTGCGAGCGCCCAGGGCGCCACACGCGTGCACAGACTGTCGGTTCGACGAAGAAGCCTCAGCCGTAGCAACGGATTGCCCAGCGAGAGATCGCCACGGGCGGATATTAAACTGCAAAGACGAGCGTCGGGAAGACACGCCGAGGTCGCCGCGGACGGGTTGATATAGGGAGAGGGCCTGACCCCATATCGTTGGGGCCAGGCCCGATTTTGCCTCTTGACAATGTCCTGCTCATATTAAATGCCGGTACGCTTGCAGAATCGTACCTGTTCCGATTACAGAAAAGGGGCCGTCATGCGTAAGCCTGCCTCCTGCGTCCTTTCCATCGCGCTCTCGCTCGTAATGACGGTTGGTTTTATCCCGTCACCCGCGCTTGCCGAAATCGCCAGTGCGCCAGAACCCGCCGCGCAAAGCGCCGGCAAACCTAACGAGAGCCCAGCCGAAACCACGTCGGGCCAAGCCCGGGCAAACGATCAAATCAGCGCCGCCTCCGGCACCAATGTAACGGCCAACGCAACGCAGCCGATCGACGCCAGCATGTTCAGTATCGAGGACACCGACATTCGCTACACGGGCAATCCCGTGATGCCCACCGTCACGTCGTCGACCGTGCCGAGCGACCAGTACACTGTCGCCTACGAGAACAACGTAGCCATCGGTCAGGCGACCGCCGTTGTGACCGCCGACGACCAGAACTACAGCGGCACCTGCGCGATCCCATTTGAAATCAAACCGGCGAACGCGGCCGCGAACTACCAGCACAGCACCACCGCGCAAAGCGGCGACATCACGCTCACCGTCCAATGGAACGACCCGAGGCTCGGCCAGGAGACCACGTTCCATGTGACTGCGACGGGCGGAAGCGGTGCGTACCAATTCCGCATGGACGCACCGACGTATATGGATCCCGACGGTAGCAGCGAAAGCGTTGCCGACCCCAGCCGTAACCAGTGGCAGCAATACACCGGCGAATGCACATCGCACGACTACCAGTTCGAAATGACCGCTAGCGGCACCTATTACCTGCGCTTTTACCTGATGGATAAGGCGGCCGGCGTGTACTATCTGCGCTCAAACGTGTTTGCGAGCGCGAACGACGACGCCTATCCGGCGGTCAGCGCCATCGTGAAGTCCGCAGTCGACAAATGCAGCGCCGATACCGACGGGTCCGACTACGCCCGCGCCCTGTGGCTGCACGACTGGACTCTCGACCAGCTGGAGTACGACCACGGCCTTAACTGGTGCTCGGCCGAAAGCGGCCTCACGCGCCACCAGGGCACCTGCGAGAGCTACCAGCGCATCTACTCCAAGCTCCTTGACGCAGCGGGCATCGCCAACAACCGCATCACCGGCAACGGCCACACCTGGAACGCCGTAAAGATCGTCGGCAAATGGTGCCAGATGGACCTAACCTGGGACGACACCAGCGACAACTGGTACGGGGACCTGGACCAGCGCCATCTGTACTTTGGCCTGACCGACGAGCTCATGGCAATCGCCCACTCCGACCACACGGCAAACTACCAGAAGGACGGCTACGCCTACCGCTCGACCGACCTGTCCAACAATTACTTTGTGCGAAATGGCAAGGCCGACGAATGGGCAGAGAAGTACGCCGATCGTATTCAGCAGCACCTGGATGCCAAGGAAGAGAGCTTTTCCATCAATGCAGATAACCAGTCTTTCCCGCCCAGTATCTCGGGGATTCAGAACGGGATTGTTGCTCATGCGATGAATCAGAGGGAGTGGAAGACGAACAACACAAAAGTTGAGCTTACGGTGGCATCTAACGTCACTAAAGAATCGAACTACAAATGGTGCGCTAAGTACGACCTAACAGCTAAATACCAAAACGCAGCTTTGGAGAGGGTCGTCGACGACAGCGCCTACCGGGTGGCGAGCGCGGTGGACGGATCCATGGCCGTCGCGGCCTCGGCCTCCGGGTGCAGCATCACCTCGGGCCCGGCCTCGCTCTCGTTCGAGCGCGACGCGGCGACGGGGCTCTACAGGATCTCCTCGGGCGGCGCGCTGCTGACCGAGTCGGGCAGCGCCGCCGTCCTGGCCGACGCGGACGGCTCGGCCTCCCAGCTCTGGCGCGTGTCGGCCTGCGAGGGCGGCTGGTCGATATCGTCCGCCTCCGGCCTCGCGCTGGACCTGCGCTCCCGCGGCACCTGGGAGGGCAACGAGGTGTGGCTCTACGCGGCCAACGGAACCCAGGCCCAGGCGTGGTCGCTCGAGGACGCGGTGTAATTTCCATCTATTAGTTAATTAATGAAGTTATTTCATGAAAAGCTTTTTGACAAACATCGACGCAACCTCATTCTTCAAAAGAATGCTCACGCAGGCATAAACGATCACCGCAAGAACAACGGTTACAACGATGCACAGCAGTCTGGAGGCGATTAGAACGTCGCAGGCGACGACCACGACGCACATCGCACCAAGCGAAACTAGGGTCGAAATAACAAAATGGAATGTGAATCTGAACTTCATGTAGCTCCGCAGGCACATCCACAAGACAAGGTCTAGCGCTACTTCAGTTGCTACCGTGGCAATCACGGCACCGTTCTGCGCGAAAACAGGAATTAACGCTGCGTTCAAGACAATGTTAACAACAACGCCGAGAGTGTAAGCGATGAGCTGAAACCTCTCGTTCCCCGTTGCGATAGTGGTCTGGTAGATGACATTCCCGATGCTCTTAGCAAATATGAGAAACGCGAAAAGTCTCAAGGTCAGCGAAGCAGGAGCGAATGCATCACCGAACAACGTCACGACCACCTTAGGCGCCAGAATGAAAACGCCAAGGCACATGGGGAGCGATATGAAGATATTTAGGTCCATCGACTGTTGCACGAGCCTTGAGAACTCCTTCGCGTCATTCTTAAACTCAAAGCTCAAGCGAGGAAGATAGACATTCGTGATGGCGACGCAGAGCGTCTTGGCTATCTCCTCAGCGTTATAAGCGTAGGTGTAATATGCGACAATCGAGCTCGTGCAAAGAACGCCCATCATCGTCACGTCAATCTTCGTGTAAAGGCTAAAAAGCACGTTAGTGCCTGCCAGAACCGTTACCGGACGGAGATGCCTTGAAAAAGAAAGCCCCTTTGTGGTGAATTCCACAGACTTCCGAAGACATATCACATTGACGATATAGTTCGCGAACGTCCCCAGGCACGTGATTGCCGCGTATACGAGGACGTCTGAGGGCTTTTTCACCAATAGCATCGTGAGGAGTAGGCAAGCCGTTCTAACGACTGTTCCCCTGATGGAGATGAAGTCGTAGCGTTCTGTACCTTGGAAGAGCCACTCGACATTAAGCGCGTTCGCGATGATAAGGGAACCGAAGATAAGGTAAAGCTCAGGAACGGCAGTACCAAACATCACGACGACACAAACTGCATAGGCAACAAAGAAAACGATAGTCGAAACGAAGTTTATGATGAGAAGCTCGGAGAACACGACCGAGCGGGCGCGCTTGTTGTCACCCGCCTTCGCAATCTCTCGAACCCCATAGGCGGGGATGCCCAACGGGGCGAGAGCAACGAAATAGGAGACAAGGTTGTTCGCAACCGAGACCTCCCCCAACGCTTCGGGTAACACGACACGCGAGACGTACATCGAACTTATCAACGGCACTAAGACCAGCACAAGCTGGTAGGCGACGTTAAATAGCGAGTTCTTTGCAAGAGAGGGTTTCATTCGGCATCCAGTCTTAGTTATTTCAAGAATAGATTAATTGCAGATTTGGCTCTTGCCAGATAAGAGCAGATATCATACGCGAGCCTAGGATGCCCATGGGCTATCAGGTGAGCGGCAAATCCCCAGACGCGAGAGCTTTCGATACAGTCTTTAGGAAGAGACTGCATGGCTCTTTGGATATACGAATCAGATAAAACAGCAAGAAGATCGGCTTTCAGAGCATCACCAACGATTGAAGTGCCACGAATAGCCCTCTGAAAATGAACAAAGACCTCGCGAGAAGAAATCTCATCCGCCTCCAAGTCGAGCAGTAAACCAGCAGATTTAATATCAGACACCTTTGTAAGGAAAGAAAAAAGCGTACAGGCATCATCAGTGCTCACCTGCGCACATGTGCTCGACTCATCGAGATCCCAGAAATAGAGCGGAACGGGGTCGAATTCGACAGGTTTATGCCCCATTGCCTTGAGCAACGCAATATTGAAGAGCCTGTCCTCGGAAAACTTAACCCCAGCAGGGAATGGTTTGAACCCGAATTCTTTTTCGATGACCAGGAAGAGTTCGACTCATATCTCCACCGGTCCATCACAAAAGAATAGCGTTCATCTTCAATCATCGCGGCGGCAACGTCCTCAGCGCAAACAAACACGGGCTCAAGGTTGCAGGCGTCACGACCCCCAGAGTCCCACGCCGCGCTGTTTCCGAACTGGTCCATGCCATCGCTTTTTTTCATACCAAAGACAACCAGATCCGCAGTAGAATTCTCGGCGCGCTCAATTAAACTGCAGAAAGCCCCCGGGAGAAGGTAGTCATCAGCATCAAGGAACATGACCCATTTACCGCTCGAGAAGCCAAACCCACTGTTTCTGGCAACAGATCTGCCGCTGTTATCCTGTCGGACGACCCGTAGTCGAGTGTCCGAAGCGGAGATCTCAGAAAGAACCTCGGTCGTTCCATCGGTCGAGCCATCATCGACCACGATGACCTCAATGGAGCCTAGGGGGATAGAAATTACACTGTCAACAGCGCGCTTAATTGTATTCACGGCTTGATATGCAGGAATGACAACACTAATAAGCGGACTTGGCTTAACGTGGTTACCTATCTTTTCTGCGGACATATCGTAAATCAATTACAACCTCTCTATATAAAAGAAGCTAATAAATCAATCGTTCAGACCCAATATTGACGCAAATCTCTCTATCGCGATCTCCCAGTCAAGCCTTCGTGCCGTTTCGATGCCGGCGGCAGCTAATCGGGAGCGAAGCTCGCCGTCGCGAAGGACCTTGACGATTCCCTCGGCGATCGCGTTGACATCTCCAACCGGCGCGACAATAGAGTTGACGCCATCCACCGCGTACTCCTTCGAGCCAGCGAAATCGGTAACGATTAAGGCGCAGCCACACGCCATTGCCTCGACGCACGTCAATCCGTAACCTTCGTTGACACTCGCACAGACATAGACGCTGGACGCACTGTAGATACGTCGCAGCTGGTCTTCAGTCGCGTCCTTCGTATAGCGAACCCAACTCGGTAGCCCCTCTGGTGCAGGGCACGCGCCGAACATCTCTACTTTGAGGCCAGGAATATCCTGCTTGACTTTCTCCAAAGCTCCCCACGCGTAGCGGAACCCTTTATGCATCCCTTTATGGTGAAGTACGGCAACTGTGTGAGGCTCGCGGAAAACCCCACCCTGCGGATAGAATACCCGCGTGTCAACGGGATTGGAGATGCAAGTACACTCTTTCCCCGTTTCAATAGCTCCATCAACGACCTTCTTTAGCCATTCAGCGATAACGACATTGGTCATGCCAAGCCTATAGGTGGCAGCAAGGCTTGCATCGTCCATCTCCCATGTCTCATAGCCCTGGATCAAGTAACCCTTTTTCCCCTTGGAGGAAGAGAGCCCGGCAACACCGAGTGCCGTCGATGCCGCAGTAGCGAAGACCCAATCTCCGTCCGGAACCGTTTTATTGTCAATCGAGAATATACAGCGTCTCCTCACGTTGCGATCGAGCATGAACCATTTTGGGAGGAACTGGCTGCGAATATTGTCTACCGCTCTTTTTACAAAGAGAGGACAAGGAATCGGCCCGAGCCTCTTAACATTCGGATCAATGAGGTAACACAAGCGCACATTCACCTCGGGGTATGCAATCATCAAACGGTTCGCGTACTCGAGAACGATTTTAGTGCCGCCCGTAGCTCTCGTCGGCATACCAGGCAAGATAAAGGTCACAACCATGATGGGCTCTCTATGAGAAAAAGGGAGGAACAGAGGAAAAAGTTAGCATCGGAGCGTAGACGGAATCGAACACAACGCCCGCGTAGAAATAGGCAAAAATAATACCGATGAAGAGATAAAAAGCCTTGCAGGACAAAACTGGGTGCCTGTCTTTCAATGAAGGCATCATCGAGAAGAGGGCAATAGCCAAAGAGAACCCATGCCTCTCAAAGCGCATAAAGTCGTTAGTGATAAAAACGAACGGCGTGATGATAAGCAAAGACACGTTAATCAGAACGATATATTTCAACGATAGGGCGATGCCGGAACCCCACACCTCGGAATAAACAGGGGTAACTTGACGAGCCATGGTTTTACAGCAGAAATAGGGTGTAATGGCCATCATAACCAATAAAAGAGTATTCCTAATGGCGCCCAGAGTTCCAACACTCAGAGAGCCATCTCCAGCACTGAGATATGCGCTGGTCCTCATTTCGCCGAACATCGACAAGGCAAGATCTTCAGCATTTGCAAGAGCGAAAGCAACACCAAGGACCGCCACCAAGCCGATTATAAACCGGCCTCGTTTCCCGCATACAAAGAAAACCTTAGCGAAAATAGCGATTAGGAACACGACAGCGGTGCGCTGCACAAACACGGCGCAAGCAACAAGAAGCAGGTACCACAGGGTACTTCGCTTAGACTTCGAGCATAGAACCTCAACGGCAAGACAACCAATAGCCGAAGCGACAAATTGCCTGAACTGAACGAGAGAGATTATGCCAGGGTAAACCAAAAAGAGAGCTAACGTCAGGGAAGTGTTTCCACCGATGAGCTTGCTGAACTCACGATAGAGAAGCATGGCCATGACAGTAATAACACATGCGAAGCCGTTATACGACAACCCAATCAGCGAACCCAATTCACAAAGAAAAACCCACCCCAAATCGACGTCGGGAATCATGGTCGGATTCAAATAAATGGACAGTTATGTCGCATAATCGGCATGATTCGTGTTGAGCCAAGCCAAAAGACCCATAAACAGAATTACAGTCAAGTCATAAGCTCGGGAGTTCTTGCAGAACAGCCCAATCACAATTAGCGCTATGTAGGCGGCCCACAACATCTAGCCTATACTCCTTGCTCGCGAAGCTGCAGCCCCGCTCTTGCATCCTTCAACCACAGCTTTCAGACACTCCCGCTTGTTCCCCTCCAGAAGAAGAATCCTGCCAAGCGTTGCGCGCAGGAAGTAGTAACGCTCTTCCCAACCGATGCGGGTCCAGCCGTACTTCTTTATCGTTATAATCTGAGATCGGGCACGATCACGCCATCGCCAGGCTGGGTAATTCTGCCTATAGTAAGCCCTGCTAGCATGAGACTTTCCAGAGTCATCCCCACCCGGAGCGTTCCAAGCGTATTCCTGGTTTCCAAGCTCATGCAAGATGGTGGTTTCATTGGTCCTCAAGATGCGATATCCGTGCTTCCTAAGGTTGTCGCAGAATTCATCGTCAACCCAGTCGACGAACAGCCGTTCATCGTAGCCGCCCACGGCGCGCCATGCAGAAAGATTAACCATGCTGCCAGAGGTGATGGGCCGCTTGATCTCAAATACAAGAGACCTGTCGAAGCTTTCATCATTATGATTCCTGTCAATCGGCAAAGCACATACCAGGCCGATTTCATTCGAACGGTATATCGCCTCGCAAACCACCAAATCCTCGCTCGCAACCGAATCCTGGTCAAGAAGCACGATGTCGCTCGCTCCGCCAGCCTCAGCAGCCTCGGCAAGTCGATTTAGGGCTTTCGCCATACCGAGATTCTCTGGACTCGCAATGATACGCGCTCGTCCGCCAAGAATCCGTTCTATATCCGCATAGTTCTTAGAGCCATTGTCAAAAATCAAAAGCTGCTCGACCTGTGGAGCAATAGAGTCGACATTCTCACAGAGACGCCCCAGATTCGGGTTGTAGGTAACGATGCCGCCCCAAATTCCCTTATAACTCAGCACTTCGACTGCATCGGCGTTGCTCATTGCGATCGCCGCCCTCCTTCATAACCAAACGGCCTTCTCTAGCACCTGCCGCGAAAGCCCGCAGCGTTTGCAAGCGACCTCTCTCCAACACCAAATCCCGAAGCTTAATGGCGTTGATATAAGCACGCTCTTCACGCCCAACCTTCGACCAGCCATACTTCTTCTCAAGAATGGCCCAGGAACGCGCCTTATCCTTCATGCGTGAAGCGGAGTGGTTTGTGCGGTAAAATGGCCTGCCACCTTTGGGGGTAGGCAAAGTAAAGACATACTCGCGACGCCCCATCTCATGTAGGATCATGGTTCTCATATCTCGCACGATTCGATAGCCGTGCGCACGTACATTTGCACAGAACTCGTAATCCGCCCAGTCCACAAAAATTCTCTCGTCGAACCCACCGACCTCGCGCCAGACATCTAAGCGCACGAGTGCTCCTGAGGTGATGACACGCTTTACGGAAACAGCGATATCGGAAGGGGGAAAGCCTTCGTTCTTATTTCTATCAACAATCTGAGGGGAGACCATGCCAACACTCTCGCCCATGCAGTTTGCGAGAGATGCAACCATGCCTTCAGAGACAACGCTGTCCTGATCGAGCAGCAACGCATAGCTCACCCCCATATCTAAGGCCCGCCTGAAACCCTCGTTCAGAGAGACAGGAAGCCCACTGTTCTCTTCATTAAGGAAAACAGTACAGTTGCCCGTTCCGTCGAACTGAAATACCTCGTCGCAGTTATCGGACTTGTTATCAAAAATGAAAACTAGAGATACCTGACCCGACACGGCAGCGACGTTCTGGCGGAGCCGTTCAATATCTGGATTATAGGAGATGATGATGGCGACAACCTCATCCGCAACAGAGCCGCCAATAGCACTCTTGTTCAGGGTCGATCACTCTCCCGTTTCGCAAAGAACGCTAAGATACTCCCCCAGCTCTTCCTCCCAGTCGGGCATGTGGAAGCCGACCGACTCGAGCCTGGACAGGTCGAGCGCGGAGTGGACCGGGCGCGGGGCGACGGGACCGGCGGCGCTCGCGTAGTAGTCGGCGGTCGATACCGGCACGACCCTGTCGCCGTTGCCGTTGGCGGCCTCGAAGACGGCGCGGGCGATGTCGGCCCAGGACCTGACCGCACCCGAACCGGTGCAGTCGTAGGTGCCG
>ERZ827037.732-NODE-732-length-40932-cov-3.779167_pt1 | contig 40932 bp, 39 predicted proteins | sample MGYA00519924_ERZ827037 | MGnify/ENA primary metagenome ERZ827037 (study PRJEB31778, sample SAMEA3449250) | human gut metagenome | biome: human gut; feature: human-associated habitat; material: faeces | place: United Kingdom | collected 2010/2012 ...
GGTACATTCACGTCAGCACAATAGCTTTCAAGCTTATCATTTATAGTTGAATTAAAGATCCTCCCTCGAACGAAAATAGGCTCGTTTTGAGGGAGGTTTTTTATAAGCGTAGCAAATTGCATAGCTGTTCGCCAGTCCATCTGGATCTTCCTTATAGAAGATTTGTTTTTTGTAGGTTGAAATCCTCCTATTGGTGATTTGTAATTCCATGTTTTGGATATATTTAGGATTTGATTTGAAAAATCAAAATCCTCTGGAGTAATTGCTAATGACTCAGAAAAACGAAGTCCAGTTTTAGCGATTAACATAATCAGCCAATCAAAGTTAATTTCTTCATTTAGTTCTAATCGTGCTATTAATTTTTGTAGTTCACATTGATTAAGATATTTCGTTTTTTTTGACGAAGCTTCTTTACCTTTTATTACGACTTTACGTGTTGGATCACGATTTAATAGACCATCGTCAATTGCATCTAGTATGGCTCCTTTAAGTTGATGATGAAAATCCATTGTGGTTTGTCGTTCATGTGTTTCAGCAAAATCGTTCAATATTTTTTGATATTCTTTACGATCTAGAGCCAAAAGTTTGGTTTCAGGCGCTAAATACTGTAAATGTTTCAGCGTCATCAAGTATTTTCGCATTGTCACATCACGTACTGCGCCTTTTTTGTAAAGAGACACCCATTCCTTAAAATACTCATGTAATAATATTGAAGATTGACCTTTTTTCATCATAAATACCTCCTGATTTTTATTTTCAGTCAACCTCTTAATTATCAGCGTATTAGATATTTTAAATCAACATATTTCTTAACAGTATTTTCTTTACGTTTTTCAGTCTATTAATTTTATCTTGATTAAAGATGATAAGGTTATCGAGCTTTTTGAAAAAAACACCAATTTTCTCTTGTTCTTCATATTTGTTAGGGATCAACAATTTAGTTTCAAAAAAGTCTTGTGGAGATATATTTAATAAACCATGATTCCTCGCACCTTCTGCTGCTCTAATAGACACTTCTTTATGCCAGTTGTCAGCACTATAATAGGAAACAAGAAAATTAGATTCAACATTTGTTGGTTTAAAAACAATGTAAAGTGTAGATAATACTCCTTTATCGTGCAAATCCAATCTTTTAATAGCTCCCCAAGGATAAGCATTTGAATAACTTTTATTATAGGCAAATTCTCCGTTTTTTATGAGATAATAGCCACTAACATCTTTGCTTGCAATTTGCTTATTAAAAAAACTATTTTGGTCAATAAGCCCATGCTGAGCCGAAATGGTTAAAGGAAGCAAGGATTCTAAACTCTGGTTTTTTCTTGTTATTTTTTCTGTGATTTCTCCCAACTTACGCAGTTCCCAACTGTCAGTAAACCCACGAAATCGCAACTTCTGACTAAAAATCAAATTCAAAAAAGTTTTTTTCAACTCCTTCATTTTGTCTAATTTTCGCTGATGAAGAGTGATAAGGCGGTCGATACCATAAAATAGTTGTCCAAGTGCTTGCTGCTCATCATATTGAGGAACGAGAATATGAATTTCGTTTATGGCTGTTCTTGACAAACTTGGAACACCGGTTGACTCATCTTTCTTTTTCCAGTTGATATTTTGGAATATAGCAAATGCAAAATTCAAGTCAACTTTTTCCTTCGGAATGGCGTAAAACAACGTATCTACCGTCCAAAATGGGGCATTCAAGATATAAGGTTTATCAATTGTGCCTTTTCTTCCAATTCCAATTGCATCTTTGTCATAGGATAAGGCTTCACTTACACTAAGCATATAACCACCCGTTCCATAGACAGGAATATCGCCTTCTGTTAGATGTTTGTAATCTCTACCACTACAAACATCGACCAACGCTTCCAACTTACGTTGTTCCCAAGCGATAAAAGATAGGTATGACTATATATAATTCAATATGTTATAATTTATTAAATGGATAAAAGGGGCGTTGAGGAATGGGCGTTAAATTCACATCTGAGTCAGAAATGGAAAGAAGTTTGATAAATGAGTTGACTTCAGGAGTTTCCCAGTGGACTTATAGGGGAGACTTAAAAAGTGAAGATGATTTGTGGAACAATTTTAAAAATAAACTTGAAAACAACAATGCAAATGTCTTAAAAGAAATTCCTTTAACAGAACAGGAATTTCAGCAGGTAAAAACACAGCTTACATTTCCAACTTTCGTGGATGCTGCAAAATGGCTTGCTGGTGAGAATGGTATAGCAAAAGTACAGGTGCAGCGCGAGGATGCATCGATGGGTACAATTAGACTGTCTGTATTATGGAGAGAAGATATTGCTGGCGGGCATTCTAGTTATGAAGTTGTTAGTCAAGTTAAAATCATGAAAAACGACGAAATGGATCGGAATCGTCGTTTTGATGTATCCCTACTTATCAATGGCTTGCCGATGATACAGATAGAGCTTAAAAACAGGGCACATTCTTATATGGATGCCTTCCGGCAAGTACAAAAATATATGCAACAAGGTAAATATACAGGTATTTTTTCGTGCTTACAGATGTTCGTTGTGTCTAATGGGACTGATACGAGATATATTGCGTCGGCGGTTTGCGGAAAACTTAAAGAGCAATTTTTATCTACTTGGGTAGATAAAAATAATAAGGCAGTCAATAATTATTTGGATTTTACAGAACACGTGCTTTCTATACCTCAAGCGCATAAGATGGTGACTCAATATACTGTTATTGACAGTAAGAAAAAAGCGTTGATTTTGTTGCGTCCATACCAAATTCACGCTATCGAGGCGATTAAGGATGCGAGCAAGAGGCAGGAGTCTGGCTATGTTTGGCATACAACAGGGTCTGGTAAAACTTTAACAAGTTACAAAGTAGCACGTAATTTATTGCAAATTCCTTCCCTGGATAAAACTATATTTATTGTGGATCGCATAGATTTGGATCAACAGACGACATCGAGTTTTATTAGTTATGCTGAGCACGATGTAATTGAGATAGATGAAACAGATAATGTTACTGATCTGATAAAAAAGTTGCTTTCTGCTGATAGAACAGTTATTGTAACAACAATTCAAAAATTGAATTATGTTATGCGTCGTTTTGAAGGACAGGAAGAAACTCCTAAATTTAAAAAGATGAGAAATCTTCGTTTAGCGTTTGTAGTTGATGAATGCCATAGAGCGATATCTCCTTTGAAGCAACGTGAAATTCAAAAGTTTTTTATTCGGTCTTTATGGTATGGCTTCACTGGGACTCCGATTTTTAAGGAGAATGCAAAAAAAGAAATAGGAAACCTTGCAAGAACAACGGAAGAGCAATATGGTAAGAGAGTCCATGAGTATACTGTTAAAGAAGCCATTCATGATAAGGCAGTATTAGGGTTTCAGGTAGAGTATAAAACTACAATATCAGAGGATGAGCTAAATGAGCTTGTTAGAGTAAGAAGACCTGATGTAAATCCAGACAGTATGGAACGTCAAGATAAAGAAATGGTTTTGCGCAAGGATGATTTTGAAAAAGAAGATCATATGCTAGAGGTATTGAATTCAATTGTAAATAAATCAAAAATCAAGTTTGGTTTGGATTTAGGAGTAGGAAAAACATATACAGCTTTATTAACAACTAGTTCAATTGCTAAGGCACAGAGATATTATCTACTTTTGAAAGAAATTAAAGAAGGAAAATCTAAAATTCAGATTTCTGAAAATGTTAAGAAGTCTGTTCCAGATTTTCCAAAATTTGCTATTACATATTCAGTGAGTGAAAATGAAGATGGAAGCGTAGTAAATCAGGAGAAAATGAACGAGGCCATTGATGATTATAATAGACAGTTTGGAACAAGGTTTTCTCTTGAAACAATCAAAGCCTATAATGCAGATATAAATGAGAGACTTGCAAGAAAACAGGAGAAATACCAGTATCGAAAAGAACAATTAGATATTGTTATTGTGGTAGATAGGTTGCTTACGGGGTTTGATGCTCCATGTTTATCGACACTATTTATTGATCGTGCCCCTATGCGTCCTCACGATTTAATTCAAGCTCTTTCGCGAACAAACCGGTTGTTTGATGCTAGGAAAAAGTATGGGCAAATTATAACTTATCAGACACCTGTTACTTTTAAAAAATGCATTGATAAGGCTTTGCAGCTTTATTCCAATGGAGGCGAAAATTATGTTCTAGCACCAGATTATTTTGAAGCCAGGCGGCGTTTTCAAGAAGCAGTAAAAGCGCTTTTGGACCTAGCGCCAACTCCTGAAAGTGTAGATGCATTGACAGACTTGGAAGAGATGAAGAAGTTTGCCAAAGGTTATCAGCAATTTGATAAGACGCTTACTGCAATAAAGGTATACAGTGAGTTTGAAGAGGAAATGAAAGAAACTGATCCTAATTGTTCAATTCTGGCAAATATTGATTTAACTGTGCTAGAGGAGTATCAAGGGAAATATGAAAATTTACTTGAACGAATTAAAGCATTAACATCTGATTCAGATGGAGAAGACATTCTGGATATAGATATAGAATATGAGTTGGAAGCATTTACAACTGATGAAATTAATTACCAGTATATTTTAAGTCTTATCCAAGCTTATTTACCAAAACAAAATCAAGCATATCAAGCCCCAACAGCTAAAAACAATGAAGAAATTGAGCAATATTTAGAACAATTAGCACAACGAAATCAAAATCTTGCCTCAATGGTAAAAGAGCTGTGGGTGGATGTTAAAGAGGAACCTGAAGCTTATAAGGGGCAACAAATTGCGATTTTGCTTGAAAGAAAAATAGAAAGTTTTATTCAAAATCGTGTACAACAATATGCTGATAAATGGTGTATGGATGAGGCTACGTTAAGATTCTTAATTGATAATTATCGACCGCAAAGAGAAAAGCAGAATGGTGAGACTGAGTTGAAAAAATCGGGAGATTACGAGAAATATAAATCGAAAACAAAAGATCCAGTATCTAAATTACATTATTGGAAAGAGGCACGTAGAGATATTGTTAGTATGATAGTAAAAGAAATTCTGCCCTTGCGAGAACGCTGACTTAAAATTGGGAATTTTAAATTACGTGGTATGGAATTGTTGAAATAAGAGTCTTGCTTTTGCAAGACTCTTATAATTTATAGCTAACACCCAGAACTTCTTATGAAACAACGCAGGAAGCTATGAGAGAAGGGGGGAATGAATCTAAAAAATAATATAATTAGTGTTGAATTGTTGGTGGAAACACATTGAATTTTTAAAGCAAAATTTGATTGTTAGTATTGTAATGCAGCTCAATACCTGGTATGCTATAATTAAAAATTAAACGAATTTACGAGGAGTAATTTATATGCGGTGTATTGATTTGTTTGCAGGAGCAGGTGGATTATCAGAGGGATTTAAGAGAGCTGGTTTTGAAGTCCTTGCGCATGTTGAAATGGATCCTTTTGCTGCATTGACATTAAAGACTAGAGAAGCATATTATTATCTTAAAGAAAATAATATGCTGGATATATATAGGTCATATTTACTTGGTAATATAACAAGGGATAAATTATATGCTTCAATACCTGAGAATATTTTACAAAAAGTTATTTGCGAATGTATTAGTGATGAGACTATTGAAAGCATTTTTACTTATATTGATAATTTGCTTGTTCAGAGCAATGAAAATGAAGTGGATGTTTTAATTGGTGGTCCTCCATGTCAAGCTTACTCGACAGCTGGCAGAGGACGGTTGCCAGATAAAATGCAAAAAGATGAAAGAAATTATTTGTATTTGCAATACATAAAATTTTTGGAAAGATATCAACCTAAAATGTTTGTGTTCGAAAATGTTGTAGGTATTTTTTCGGCGCAGGGTGGAAAAGTGCTTGTTGATATGAAAGAAAAGATTGATAGTGCGGGTTATAAAATACATGTGCAGGTTATTAATGCTGGGGGTATAGGTGTTTTGCAAAATAGAAAAAGAGTCATAATACGCGGAGTTAGAAAAGATATAGCAATAAATTTAAAGGATATTTATTTTTCTGATGATCAAGAGAAGTTTAGCTTAAGAGAATTATGGAGTGATTTACCAAAATTACACGCTGGAGAAAGTATAAACGGTGAAGTGTATACTTCCATTCCAAATGCATGTTGTCAATTATTAAATTTGAGGGATAGGCATTGTGATATTTTAACTTGGCATGTATCAAGACCACATAATGAACAAGATCTAAAAATATATAAATTATGTGTTGAAACATGGGATAAGGAGCATAAAAAATTAAAATATAATGAACTTCCAGATGAATTAAAATCTCATAAAAATCATGAAACGTATCTGGATAGATTTAATGTGTTAGATTATGATGGAGTAGCCCATACTTTAGTTGCACACATCGCGAAGGACGGTCATTATTACATTCATCCTGATATTGACCAGAATAGATCAATATCAGTAAGAGAAGCTGCCAGAATTCAATCTTTTCCAGACAATTATTTTTTTGAGGGTTCAAGAACCGCTGCATTCACTCAAATAGGAAATGCCGTGCCGCCTAAGTTAGCAGAATTTATTGGCAATAATATTTCAGAAACACTGGAAAGAAGGTAATTAAAATGCTAGAAGAAGCAGTTCTAGAAATTTCTTTTGATATTAATACAATTGATCATTTGGGAGTAAAATTATATTCAACAATACCGCCGATGATTGCCGAGTTAGTTGCTAATGCTTGGGATGCAGATGCAAAAAACGTAGATGTTTTATTGAGAGACGATGGAAGCAAAAGTATCGTGGTTAGAGATGATGGTCACGGGATGAACTTTGATGAGTTAAATAACAGTTTTTTGAAAATAGGCAGAAATAGGCGCGAAGAAACAAATGTATCGCATACTCCTGGAGGAAGAGCGGTATTAGGTAAAAAAGGATTAGGTAAATTATCGGTTTTTGGCATTGGCAAAATAGTTACTGTGACAACAATAAAAAATGGACTGAAAAATCAATTTCGGATGAAGTATGAGGACATGAAGCATACTCAGGGTGGTAAATATAATCCGGAAATATTATTCTATAATGAAATATCATCTGAACATAGTGGTACAGAAATTAAATTGGAAGATATTCGCCGATCAAGCAATTTTGATGAATGTAAAATTGTGGATAGTTTATCACAACGATTTACTTTATACAGTGGTGATTTTAAAGTTAATGTAAAAAGAAATGATAATGAGTCCATATTGGTGGAAAACGATGCTTTTTTGGAAATGAATCATCAGTTTAAATGGAAATTTCCTGAAGATTTTACATGCGACGAGATTGGATCTGTGTTGTATTCTTTTGCAGTTGACAAGAATATCTCTGGGACTATATATACCTCCCAGACTCCTCTAAGATTAGACAAAAGAGGTGTAGTACTATTTTCCAGAGGGAAGCTTGTGCAAGAAAGGAGTAGCTTTCATGATCGCGGGAATGATAATTTCTTTCAATATATGGCAGGTATTATTTCAGTTGATTTTATAGATCAAGATAAAAAATTAGATTTTATTTCAACTGACAGAAAAAGTGTGGCTTGGGACTCCGAAAACAACCAAGATCTTATGTCCATACAAGCTGTATTGAAGCAAATCATTAAAGTTTCTCAAAGAAAATGGCGAGAGAAAAGAAGCTTAGTTAGAAGAGAAGAAATTGAAAGAGCGGGTATCGATTTAAATGGATGGTTGTCTGAACTAACTTCATATGAAAAACCTTTGGCAGAAAAATTAGGTAAGGCCATTGTTGAGAATGATAAAATCGAACATGAGGAAGCAACTTCTTACTTAGGTCATATAAAAGATATGTTTAGCTTTCAAAGTTTTAAGACTTTTGCAGCTCAGCTTGATGAATTAGAAGTTCTAGGTGAAGCAAAAGCTATAAAGTTATTGACAGATTGGCAGCTTATTGAAGCAAAAGAGATGGCTAAAATAGCAGAAGGACGATTGAAAACTATTGATCAATTTGAAAAATACATTGATCAAAACGCATCAGAAACAAAGGTCATGCAAAAATTTCTTGAAGATTTTCCTTGGCTATTAGATCCTAAAATGACAACGTTTGAACGTGAAGTAACGTATACGAAATGGTTGAAAGAAAATTTTCCTGATGATGATTTACCTGAATCAAATCGACGTATTGATTTCTTGTGTTCTAACAGTGCTGGAACTATACATATCATAGAATTGAAGCGTCCTGGCATAAAATTAACATTTAAAGAGATTCACCAGGCTGCATCTTATTTAGAGTTTTTAAAGAAACACTGCCCAGATACTGTAACTGCAATTCACGCCTTTTTAATTTCAAATAGAGTAGAGATGGATTCAGCAACAGAAAGTATGGCTGAATCTTTCAGAAAAGATGGCAAAGTATTTATAAAGAGCTATGATGAATTGCTTTCTCAGGCAAGAGGATATCATAAAGAATTTATAAAAAAATATGATGAATTAAAGGGATCTCAGAATGTATAGAGATATCATTTTTATAATGCGTTATTATGTATTTTCATAATAACTAAAATCAATAGAGGAATAACAGATGGATATAATTACAGCAGAACAGCGCAGTCGTAATATGGCGGCGATACGTTCCGGAAATACCAGGCCGGAGCTGTATCTGCGGAAACTTCTTTTTTCCATGGGTTACAGATACCGTATTAATTCAAAAAAAGTGTCAGGGCATCCAGATATTTATCTGAGAAAATATAATACAGCGGTGTTTATTCACGGTTGTTTCTGGCATAGGCACGAAGGTTGCAAATATTCATATATGCCAAAATCCAGAATTGAGTTTTGGCAGAAAAAGTTTGAGATGAATATGAGACGTGATTGTGTCGTCAAAGCAGAGCTGAAAGATGCAGATGTTAAATGTCTTGTCATATGGGAGTGTTCCATTAAAAAGATGGGAAAAAATCCTGAATTCTGCAGTGAAATACTTAGTGCAATAACAGAGTTTTTTAAATCCAAGAACCTATATATGGAGCTGTAAGTTTGCATGAAAAGACAGATCGCAGGATTGTTAAGAATATGGCATGTTTCAGAGGCGGCTATTGAAGATAACAAAAAGCCGCTGAATATTCAGCGGCTTCCTTAATTTTCAAACTTGGTGGAGACGAAGAGGATCGAACTCTCGACCTTACGGATGCGAACCGTACGCTCTCCCAGCTGAGCTACGTCCCCACTACATAAAATATCTTACTCCTGCCTGTGCAAAATTACAAGCAGATTTTAGCTTTAGTGCTTGCCGCTATGTATACACGCGCGCTTATTGACAACTTTTGCCGCTGGTGCTACACTTTAAAGTAATTTCATAAGTATTTGATCGATGATGAGGATTAGTAGCTTTGCCAAGCGGACCTCAGCGAGCCGGTGACAGTGCAAGTCCGGCGTTTGGCGGCAGGGTGAATGGACCTTTAAGATACGGCTTGAGCCCGCAAGGGGGTAGACGCCGTCGGGATGCTTCGCCCGTTACCAGGGAAGGGGATATCGGCCATGGCCCGTATCTTAGCGAGCGGACTGATTATTCAGTCAAGCAGGGTGGTACCGCGAAAGTTGTGTCTTTCGTCCCTACATGGGGATGAAGGGCTTTTTTTATTGCCCGATTTGAAGGAGGCTTATATTATGGATAAAGAAAAAAATACCAGGCTGCCGTTGGTGGACCTGATCGAAGTTAAACCAATGCAGGACGGCTACCGCTGGGTAGCGATCACGGCGATGCTGTTCGCTATCGGCATCATCCTGCACACGGTCAGCCCTAATGTGGGCGGCGTGACGCCGAACTGGACGATCGCCATGTATTCTATCGTTATCAATCTGACGAACCCGACGCTGTCGCAGGCTGTGGGCATCGGTTTTATTGCGGGCATCACGCTGGTGCCGTCGTCGAAGTCGGCTTTTCCGCTGGGCAATATCGCCAGCGAGCTTTCGGGGGCGATCACCTGCTGCATCCTGGTCAAGGCGATGCTGCGCTGCGGGTTGGGCAAGTGGAAGCTGCGCCCCCTGGTGACGGGATTTTTGGCAACTATGGCCAGCGGCGGTGTGTTTACTTTCATTTTGAAGATCGTTCTGGGCTTGCCGCTGCATGTCTGGCTGTATGCCATGCTGCCGGTGGTGGCGATCGTGGGCGCGCTGAACGGCATGATCACCTTTTTGCTGTTCGGGCCGGTGCGGAAGCTGTTTTTTGTGCAGGAGGACGATGAATGATGGAGAGCGTTATCAGGCTGGAAAATTTTTATTTTGCTTATAATAAATCGGAGCTGGTGCTGCAGGATATCGACCTGGAGATCAAAAAGGGTTCGTTCACTGTGGTGGCCGGCCCCAGCGGCGCGGGCAAAACTACTTTGTGCAAGGCGATGACGGGCATCGTGCCTTTTTATATGGGCGGGCGTTACAGCGGCGATGTGCAGGTGCTGGGCGAATCGACTAAGGGCCGCCGGGTGTCGGATATCGCGATGCGCGTGGGGCTGATGCTGGAGGATTACGAAAGCCAGCTGGTTTCGCTGACCGCGGGCGAGGAAGTGGCTTTCAGTTTGCTGAATCACGGTTTTGCGCCGGAGGAGGTGGCGGAGCGTACCCGTAAGGCTTTGGAGGATGTGGGTCTGCCGGGGCGCGAGAGTTATCAGCTGGACGAGCTGTCGGGCGGGCAGCGCCAGCGTTTGCTGCTGGCGGCTACTTTGGCGGTGCATCCCGAGATCATTGTGCTGGATGAGCCGGTATCGGCGATGGACCCGGACGGGGCCCATTCGCTGTATGAGCTGTTATATGCGATCCATCAGCGTTATGGCACGACGATCATCGTAGTTGAGCATCGGGTGGACTATCTGCTGCCTTATGTGACGGACATGGTAGTGCTGAAGGAGGGGCAGCTGGTAACGGCTGATACCTTTGCTGCTGCGGCGCGGACGATGTATGAGGACGAGGAGCTGCGTCCGCTGGTACCTGCGTTATGGCAGGTGAAGCTGGGCGTCGAGCGCCGTTTCGGTATTACTTTGGGCGAGTGGCGGACTGAGGCAGAGGCGGCTGCGGAGTTACAGCTGCTTGGTTTTGAAGGGGGGAACGCCTGATGCTGGAGGCTAAAGAGGTCAATTTTGCTTACCGCAGGGGTCTGCCGGTACTGAACGATATCGCCTGCACGATCGGTGACGGCGAGTTTGTGGCGCTTTTGGGCCATAACGGCAGCGGCAAGACAACGCTGAGCCGTTTGTTCATGGCGCTTCTGCATCCCCGCAGCGGGCAGGTGCTGGTAGACGGCGAGGATATCGTCAATTATGAGCCGGCCGACCTGGCTGACAAGATCGGTTATGTATTCCAGAACCCGGATCTGCAGATTTTGGAAGATACGGTTTTTGATGAGGTGGCGTATGGGCCGAGGGCTAAAAAGCTGACGGCAGAAACGATCAAAAAGCAGGTGGAGGCAGCTTTGGCGGCTACAGGGCTGGCCGAGCTGGCGGGCGCGTATCCGCGTCTGCTGTCCTTTGGGCAGAAGCGGCGGCTGGGTGTGGCGTCGGCGCTGGCGCTCAATCCGCGTACTTTGATCTTAGACGAGATCACCAACGGTCAGGATGCGATCGAGAAAGAGCGGATGATGCAGTATTTGCAGACGCTGAACGAAGAAAAGGGGATCACGATCGTGTTGATCTCGCATGATATGGACGTGGTGCGCCGTTATGCGAAGCGGGCCATTGTCCTGAAGGACGGCGACCTGGTGTATGACGGTACGCCGACGGAGCTGTTCGGCGGTGCGTATGCTGTGGAGGAATGGGGCCTGCGCCGGCCGACGGCGGCTGCTTTGGCGGGCAGTCTGGGTTTTACGGCGGCGACACCCGAGGAGTTCTGCCGCCTGTTGGTGTGGAAAGGAGCTGAGGACTGATGCGGATTAGTGCGTTTACTCAAATCATTGTCACTGTCGCTGTGACGGCGTGGGTCTTTATCCTGCCGGTCAAGGCGGTGGCGACGATCCTGGTTTTTGAGCTGGCTTTACTGCTGTCGATCAAGCGCGACCGCATGACGATGGCGGCGATCGGCGGTTTGGCGGTGTTCACCGGGCTGATGATCCTGTTCCAGCTGCTGTTCGGTTCGCCGCTGGAGGTGGCGCTGACGGGCGGCCTGCGGATGCTGGTCATGACGATGGCGTTTTTGTGTATGCTGGCGGCGACGCGTATCCAGGATATTGCCCAGACGCTGGTGGACCGTTTCCACCTGCCCTGTGAATATGCTTTTATGCTGACGACGGCGCTGCGTTTCGTGCCTAATTTTCTGGCTGACAGCGAGATCACGCTGGATGCTCAGTCCTGCCGCGGTTATTCCAACCGGGGCAACTGCGTGAAACGCCTGCTTTCGTATGTCGTGGTCATCAGGCCGCTGGTCATGCGGGCGGTGGCCAAGTCCGAAACTCTGGCGCTGAGTATGGAGCTGAAGGGCTTCGGCAGCAATACTTATAAAAATATGCCGCGGGAGCCGCTGGGAGCCGCCGATTTTATCGTGCTGGGGCTGGTCGTGGTTCTGAGTACCTATCCGTTCTGGAAATGATGCCCGGCTGAAAATTTTAAATCATCCTGCAAGCAGCTGCTGCCTTAGAAAGGGAGCGGCTGCTTTTTTTTGAGTAATATAATAATTTTATTGCCTAAAAGAATATAAATTACAGTTGATAAAAATAATAAATATGATAGAATAAAATCAGCAAAGTATATAATAATATCGAACTATTTTAAATGCATGGATAGAAGGTGGCTGTAATGGTACAATCGGGTGATACTCTCGTTTTATCTTTAGCTGAATTACTGGGCGGCAAGCAGGTGGATACCGGAGTCATCGACAGGGCTCTGGCGGAGCTCTGTTCTGCTTTTGATTTTGACGGCGGGCTGATCTATGAATTGGACCAGTACAACCATCTGCATCTGAAAGAACGCTGTCTGCGTAAGGAACTGCCTTTGCGGGGCAGCTTTCCGATCGACGCGGTCGACGCTGCTTACCGCAGCTATCTGGCGCAGGAAACCTTTGTCTGGCTGGAGGGTGGACAAAAGAACAGTGCGGCTGAGAATGCTTTGCTGGAGCTGTTTGCGGCGCAGTCGCTGGTAGTGGCTTCAGTAGTCGATGAAACGCTGCAGATCTACGGGCTGCTGGTATTTGTACAGCAGTCGGCCCGGCCGGTGCCGCCGGCAGGCACGCAGCAGCTGCTGAAGACAGTGCTGTCGATGTTTGGCCGGTATATAGGGGTGCGGGTCTATCAGAACAAGCTGACTTTTGCCAAAAATTCGCTGGAAAGCATTTTGGATAATACGGGTATAGATATTTATGTCAACGATTTCCATACCCATGATATTTTATATGCCAATCGTTCTATGGCGGCCCCGTACGGCGGTATTTCGCAGTTTTTGGGGCGCAAGTGCTGGGAGGTGCTGTTCCCGGGTCAAAACGGGCCTTGTGCTTTCTGCCCGCAGCAAAAGCTGATCGATGAGAACGGTGAACCGACGAAGATCTATTCCTGGGATTATCAGCGGCCTTTCGACGGTTCCTGGTTCAGGGTGTTCAGCGCGGCGTTCCGCTGGGTGGACGGCAGACTGGCCCATGTGGTGAGCAGTGCCGATATCACTGACAATAAGCGCAACGAAGCTTTGGTCGAGTATCTGGCCAATTATGATTCGCTGACGAACCTGCCGAACCGCCGGATGCTGGTGAAGGAGTGCGAGCGCCGGATCGACAAAACGCAGGAGGGCGGCGAAGGTTATCTGCTGTTTTTTGACATCGACGGCTTTAAAAAGATCAACGATACCTTTGGTCACGAAGCGGGGGACGAGTTCTTAGTGCAGCTGGGACAGTTCTTTTCCGGTATCCCGCTGCTGCATGACGCTATTTACCGCAACGGCGGCGATGAGTTCATCGCGATCATCGACGGCGATAAAACGGAAGCTAATATCCGGAATCTGGCCAGCTTTATCCATCGGCGGTTTGCCCAGCCTTGGCGGCTGAAAAGGGGCGAGGTGTTCTGCAATGTCAGTATCGGCGTGGCGCGTTATCCCGAGGACGGGAGGACGGCGGAGGAGCTGCTGCTCAAAGCTGATCAGGCCATGTACAAGGTGAAAAAAGCCGGCGGTAAAGGTGTCCTGTTTGGATATGAGCTGTAAATCGTAATAATAAAAGCCTTTATGACTTTGTCATAAAGGCTTTTTTATGCGCAGATCCTGATGATCAGAGGCGGTCAGTCTTGGCTGCCGCCAGGTAAAAGTCCAAAAACAGCTGTGCGGTGGCGCTTAACCGGTCTTTTTTGGACCAGAACAGCGTCTGCTCAAAATACAGTTCATCATCAGCCAGCTGCTGCTGCAGCAACCCTTGGGGGAAGTCGTCCCTGCCGCCGGCGGAAACGATGGCGATGCCGCTGCCGTCCTGCACGAAAGCGAGTGCGGCAGTATTGGTGGTGGCGATAAAGCGGATCTTGGGCATGAAGCCGTGCTTGAGGCAGGCTTTGCGCAGCAGGCTGTAGCAGCCGAAGTTACAGCAGACAGGGATATTCTGTAATTGTTTCGGCGTCAGCGGCTGCTGTGGATCAAGGCCGCAGTTTGCCTGCGGACTGTAAACGGCGTAAAAATATTCTTTCTGCGTTTTGTGGGCGGCAAACAGCTGCGGTGACGGCAGCGGCGCGTTGGCAAAGGCAAAATCACTGCTGTTTTCCGCAATATGTCTGGTCTGGGCGCTGACGGCTTCTTCCCGGAACTGGAAGCAGATTTCGGGATAGGCGGCCGCAAAGGGACGCAGATAGGTGTTGATGAAAAAGGTGCTTTTGGCAGGCGAAACGCTGAAGCGCAGTGTGCCGGAAGCTTTTTTATTGAAGCTCTGCATATCTAAAAGGATGGTTTCTTCGGTGCGGCAGATCTGGCGGGCCTTGCCCAGGAAGGCTTCCCCGGCTTCGGTCAGGGTCAGCTGGCGTTTGCCGCGCGCAGTCTGGATCAGCTTGGCGCCGTAATAGTGCTCCAGTGTTTTGATCTGGGCGCTGAGGGCCGGCTGGGCCAGGGCCAGTTTTTTGGAAGCTGTGGTCAGGTTCCCTGTTTCGGCGACGGTGATAAAATTACGGTAAAATTCAAAATCCATAGCTCACCTCTAAAAAATATAAGAAATTCTTATTATAATAACAAAGAAATAGTATTTTACTTTTTTATACCACCATTCTACAATAAAAATAGTTTGAGAGCAAGAAGGGGATGGGGTTATGTACGGAAGTAAACGCAAGCGCCGCCTGCACAGCGTAGCGGTATTGCTGGGACCGCTAAGCTTCGGCTTGACGATACTGCTGCTGGAATGGTTCTTTGGCTTCAAAGCGGCTGCGGCGCTGGGGACGACGGTCTGGATGGCGCTGTGGTGGATATTGCGGCCGGTCAATATTTCGGTGACGGCGTTCGTGCCGATCGGTGTCAACGCATTGTTTGACCTGATCCCGATGCAGCACGTTATCAGTCAGTATTTTTCTGAGATCATCGTGCTGCTGTTCGGCGCTGATCTGGTCTGCCTGACCTGGGCGACGACGGGACTCGACAAGCGGCTGGCGATCAAGACCCTTTGCTGTATCGGCACGTCACTGCGGCAGCAGATAGCAGTCTGGCTGCTGGTAGCGACGGTACTGTCTATCTTTCTGCCGAATGTGGTCGTCTGTACGATCCTGGTACCGGTAGCGGTATCCATGCTGCAGTTTATTGGCGAGGAAAATATCAAAAACAGTAAGCTGGCAGTGCCGATCCTGCTGGCGATCGTCTGGGGCGCGGGCATCGGCGGCTTCGGCTCGCCTTTGGGCGGGGCGGCGAACCTGGTGGCGATCAGCTATCTGGAAAAGCTGACAGGACAGGAATTTATGTATATCGACTGGGTGGTGCGTTTTCTGCCGCTTTTGGTACTGGTCCTGCTGCTGAATCTGTTTTTCCTGTTCCATTTGCCGGTGCCGGTAAAGCACTTGGCTGGTACCAGCGAATATTTTAAGGAAATGTACGCGCAGCTGGGCACGATCAGGCTGGGCGAAAAAATCAGCCTGGTGCTGTTTGTCGCGGCGACACTGCTGGCTTTTATCCGGCCGCTGTACGCCGGGTGGCTGCCGGCGCTGAAGCCTGCGTATGTCTTTCTGATCATGGGGCTGATGGCCTTCACCTTCGAGGATGAGGACGGCAAGGCTCTGCTGACCTGGGAATTTGCGGAAAAGGGCGTTATGTGGGGCATGCTGTTTTTATTTGCCGGCGGCCTGGCTTTGGGCAGTCTGGTGACGGAAACCGGCGCGGCCCTGAAAATGGCTGAGGCGATCACGCTGCTGCCGCTGACTGGCGGTCTGGAAACGGTGTTTGCTTTTACGCTGTTTTCGACGGTGCTGACCGAGATTTCCAGTAATACGGCGGCCGCCGCCATTGCCGTGCCTGTAGTGCAGAGTATTGCGCAGGCGCTGGGGCTGAACCCGATCCCGTATTTGTTCGTGGCGATCGTCGCCTTCAACAGCGCCTATGTGCTGCCGGTATCGATCAGGGCTATCCCGGTCAGCTATGGGCTGGACCCGGCCGAGCTGTTTAAAAACGGGCTGCTGCTGTCGCTGTGCAGCGTACTGCTGATCACAGTCGTTGGTTATTTGTTCATCAGGTACTGGCCGTTGTTCTCTACGGTCTGAAAAGGGTCTGTCGCTCCCACTGCTGCATGGCGGTGGGATTTTTTTGTGCGGGCGCTGGCGGCACAAGGTTTGGGAAAGTATGAGCCGGAAAAAGCCTTCACCAAAAACAAGTATTTATTTAATATTACAATTTAAAGATTGCCAGTAAAAATCTTTTAGAATATAATAAAAATAGCAACTTAATATAATGATTATATTTATTATAGATAATAACGGAAAATAGAAGGCAGCTGGCAATGAAAAATAATATCTTATTAAAAACTAATTTACTCGTCAGTGTGATTTTGCTGGTTGGTTTCGCTCTGATCGCGACTTTGAGCTACCGCGCTAATTATAATGCTTCACTGGTGAAGATCAAACAGGTCTCCTCGCTGGCCTCGGAAGGTATTTATTACCGTTTGTCGACGATGCTTACCAAGCCGGTGAATATCTCGCAGACGATGGCGCATGACAGCCTGCTGATCAAGCTGCTGGAGGAAGAGGGCAGCCGTTATCAGGAGGCCGGTTATCAGGAAACGATCAGGAAGTATCTGGATACCTATAAAAATAAATATGCCTATGATTCGGTGTTCCTGGTTTCGGCGTCCACCAATAATTATTATAATTTCAACGGTCTGGACCGCAATCTTGTCAGGGGCGAGGATGAAAACGTCTGGTATTATAATTTTCTGCAAAGCGGCGAAGAATACAGCCTTAATATCGATAATGATGAAGTTGCTGGTGCGGCCAATAAGATTACTCTGTTTGTAAACTGCAGGATCAGGGATGCGTCCGGCCGGGTGATCGGTGTAGTGGGCGTCGGCGTGAATGTCGATTATATCAAAGGCCTGCTGCAGGAATATGAAAAGGAATACGACGTTGCGACATATCTGATCAATGAAAAAGGCGAGATCGAAGTTTCCAGTCTTTATAACGGTCATCAGACGGCGGACTGGTTCAAGGTCAATGACAGCGAAGATATCCGCAGCGAGATCCTGGAATGGAAAAACGGCAGGACCAACTGGGATATCTGGATGCCGGGCGATGTGCAGAATAACGAAAAAAGCTATCTGGTCGTCCGCTATATCCCCGATCTGTCGTGGTATCTGCTGGTAAAGCAGGATACTGGAGCCTTACTGGCCGAGCTGAATGAAAAGATGCTGGAAACGGTAGTTTTGATTTCGGTGGTGATCCTGCTGATCATTCTGACTATCACTTCGGTGATCAGAAAGTTCAACGTGCGGATGACGAAGCTGCTGGAAGAACGGCAGGAGCTGTTCAAGGAAGCGACCGAGCAGATCTACGATAATATTTATGAATTGAACATCACTAAAAACAGGGCAGCCAGCAAAAAGACCGAGCTGTATTTTGAGGCGATGGGAGCTAAAGACCTGCCCTATGAGGAATTTCTGCAGGCTGTGGCCGACAGGCAGCTGCTGGAAGAATACCGGGCTGGCTATGTGGCGACGTTCAGTATCGAAAATGTGATGCGGCACTTTAAGGCCGGCAACAATTATCTGCAGTATGAATTTATGATCACAGAAAACGGCAGCGATTATTTCTGGATGCGGATCGACGCTTATATTTTTTATTCGGAAGCTGATAAGTCAGTGCATATGTTTACTTACCGTAAAAATATCGACGAGGAGAAACGCAAGGAGCTGGAAACACAAAGAAAGGCTTCCACAGATGAGATGACCGGCGTTTATACGAAAAAGGCGACGGAAAGGATCATCGACGGGGTTTTGTGCGGCAAGCTGCAGGGCAGCTACAGCTTTTTTATCATCGATATTGATAATTTTAAGCAGGCCAATGATCTGCACGGCCATATTTTCGGCGATTATTGTATCCGGGAGTTCGTGGAACGGCTGAAAAAATTCTGCCGTGAGGACGATATCATCGGCCGTATCGGCGGTGACGAGTTCGTGGTTTTCGGGACGATATCGGATGAGGAAGGCGCCCGCCGCAAAGCTGCCCGCCTGTGCCAGAAGCTTGACACTATCTGTGAGGACAACGGCAGCTGCTGGAAAATGTCTGTCAGCGTAGGGATAGCTTTAGCGCCGCAGCATGGCAGAAGCTTTGCCAAGCTGTATGAAAAAGCAGATAAGGCTTTGTATCAGACAAAGGACAAAGGCAAGAACGGCTATACGATCTATGAGGAAAAGGAATAAAGCGGAATATAGATAAAAAGCCTGCGTTTCATTAGAAACGCAGGCTTTTTGATGTGAGGAAAGAATTTTTACGTAAGTTTTTGATATTTACCAGGGGCAGTTGGAATTAGGGCATTCAGTGCGGCCGTCGCCATAATAGCCGCCTCTGTGCTCGCCGCGGTAGTCACCTTTATGGTGGCGGTATTTGCGGTGGCCTTCATAGTAATGGCCGCCTGCATGGTAATAGCTGCGGAAATGCTCGCGGGCAGCGTCTTTTTCGGCATCACTCATGCTGTCCCATTTGGCGCGTGCTTCTTCACGGGCTTTCTGGCGTTCTTCAGGAGTCATTTTACGCCATTCTTCACGCTGTTTTTCACGTTGTTCAAAGCGTTCTTTTTCTTCGGGCGTCATATTTTTCATGCGTTCTTCACGCCATTTAGCACGTTCTTCTTCATGAGCTTTTTTGCGCTGTTCGGGCGGCAGTTTTTCCCATTCGGCGCGTCTGGCTTCACGTTCCTTGACCTGCTCGTCAGTCAGCTGCGGGGCGGGGTGCATGGGGCCGCCCCAGTGACGGCCGCGTTCCATATGGTAGGGACGGTCGGGATAATTGTCGCCTTCGTCGTGGTGCAGGATCGTGCCGACACGCTCGCGCATGCTGGGTTTGGTATCGGCCTGCTCGGCCGCAAAAGCAGCGGAAGCACACAGGGCGGTGAGGACACCGGCGATAACAAGGGATTTTTTCCAGGAAGTTTTTATCATAACAACATCTCCTTTAAGATTGTGATTTGAGGTTCGTTTGACCTTGTATGCTTATTGTAGAGTAAACTTATGTCAAAATTATGACGATTTACAGACTTTTTTCTGACATTTTTATTTTAGCATGTTTGGCAGGAAGAAAGCAATTTAGCTCTTTTCAAAGAATGCCTACATATTTTTCCATGCATTTTTCCAGAAGCAGCTGCGCCTGGCAGCAGGCTTTACGGGTCAAAGGAAAATATTTTTGAATTATGTAAATAAAGTAATTGATAATTAAAATCAATTTAGACTTGTTTTTATAAAGAGAGTAGTGTATAATTAAATCAAAGGTTAGCCAGAGCTAACTAAAACGAAAATAAACTGCGATGAGCCAAAGCTTTTGGCCAAAGGAGGATCTATATGTATAAACAATATCAGCTGCCTTATGCTTATGAGGCATTAGAACCGCATATCGACGCATTGACGATGGAAACACATTATTCAAAGCATCATGCGGCGTATACTAAAAACCTGAATGACGCAGCCGAAAAAGCCGGCGTGGCAGGACGGGACATCACCGAGCTGCTGGCAAACCTGGACAGTATCGCTGACAGCGGTCTGCGTAAAGCTATCAGAAACAACGGCGGTGGTTATTATAACCACAACCTGTATTTTTCGACTATCAGCCCTGACGGCGGCGGTGAACCGGAAGGCGCGCTGGCGCAGGCACTGACCAGAGAATTCGGCGGCTTTGCCGCTTTTAAGGAACAGCTCAGCGCGCTGGCGTTAGGGCAGTTCGGTTCAGGCTGGGCCTGGCTGTCTGCGGCTGCCGGCGGCAAACTGCTGCTGTCTGCCAGCCCGAACCAGGAAAACCCGATCATCGAAGGCAGCAGCTTCGTGCCGATCCTGGGCATCGATGTCTGGGAACACGCTTACTACCTGAAATATAAAAATCTGCGCGCCGATTATGTGCAGGCTTTCTACAATGTTATCGACTGGAAAGCGGTAGCGGCTAATTACGAGCAGGTCCAAAACGGCTGATTATCCGGCCGATACTGAAAATAACAGAATTTATAAATCTTGAGGAGGAATCTATCATGTCTAAAAAATTATATGAAAAAATGAATCTTTATCTTGCCAATCAGGAAGTCGCTTATATCAAGCTCCATAATCTGCACTGGTATGTGAAGGGGCGCAGCTTCTTCACTCTGCATGCAAAGCTGGAGGAGCTGTATGACCGGACTGCCGAGATCATCGACGCGGTAGCTGAACGGCTGCTGGCAGTTGGTCAGGCGCCGGTCGCCAATATGAAAGAGGCTTTGGCGCTGGCGACGATCAAGGAACTGGCAGATAAGCCGATTTCTTCGGAAGAAACTGTGCAGGGGCTGATCGCCGATGTGGAATACTGGATCAGGGATACCAAAGAGATCGTGGAGCTGGCAGATGCTGCCGGCGACGGTGTGACTGCGGACCAGTTCAATGATTATTTAGGGGAATATCAAAAACTTCTATGGATGCTCAAATCCTACATTGCCTGAAACTGAACGGATAAACTGCAACCCTCGCTGCCATAAGGCGGCGAGGGTTTTTCTATGCCCGCAGATAAATTTTGCGGATAAACATTTTTTTGACACATCTTTGTGTTATATTGATTGCAGACAAGTGCGGACCTTATAATATACTTACAGGGAGCTGAGCTGTGCGGAGAATAATTTATCCCCGTACGCCAAAATAAGTATATAATGGTAATAATACATTTACGAGGTGCAGCGATGAATAAAATTTTGATTGCTGACGATAATCAGCAGATAACTTCTATTTTAGCAAATTATGCCCGCAAAGAGGGTTTCGAGCCGTTGGTGGCTCTGGATGGACAGCAGGCGCTGGAGCTGTTTGAGCAGCATGAAAAAAATATCGACGTGGTACTGCTGGACGTGATGATGCCGAAGCTGGACGGTTTCGAGGTCTGCCGTGAGCTGCGCCGCCGGTCGATGGTGCCGATCATTATGGTCACGGCCCGCGGTGAAGATTTTGAACGGATCATGGGGCTGGATATCGGCGCTGATGATTATATACTGAAACCTTTTTCAGCAGGCGAGGTCATGGCACGTGTCCGCGCTATCCTGCGCCGGGTCCAGCCGCGCGAAGCCGAGCAGCAGAATCTGTATAGCGTCGGCAATCTTGTGATTGATCTGGACAAATATCTGGTCACGATCGGCGGCGCGGACGTGACGCTGACGAAAAAGGAAGTAGAGCTGCTGTGGACTTTGGCTAAAAACAGCAGTAAGGTGTTTTCGCGTGAGAACCTGCTGGACAGTATCTGGGGTTACGATTATTTCGGCGACAGCCGGACTGTGGATTCACATATCAAGCGCCTGCGGGCCAAGGTGGATAAGTTTGAACACGAGGAGTGGGAGATCAAGACCATTTGGGGCGTAGGCTACCGTTTCGAGGAGAAAGAGCATGCGCAATAAAATCGCCTGGAAGCTGACGCTGTATTTTGCAGCGGTACTGCTGATTTTTGCTTTGGTCGTGGGCGGCACCTTTATGTATTTTTTCGGCAAGCATACGCTGGATCTGAAAAAGAAAGAGATGCAGGTACGGGCAACGAAGATCGCCGAGGTACTGCAGGATAATATGTCGCGGCTGCAGAACCGTTACGGCGGCATCGGCAGCAGCCGTTTCATCCGTTATATCGACAATATCACGATGGAAAACGTGTGGGTGGTCGATGAGAATAAAAATGTCAAAATGCACCGTGAGGACGCCGGTGCGCTGCCCGAACAGCACGGTATGATGCACGGACATAAGCGGATGCTGATGCGTCAGCAGGAGGATATAGCCGAACCTGCCAGTGATTTTGACTATAACGCTCTGTCGCCGGAAATCAAAAGAGCGGTGGAACAGGGCTTTACCGGACAGAACTTTGTCATGGAGGAGATTAATCCCGTACTGGGCGAGCTGGTGGTCACGGTAGGCGTGCCTGTCAGCGATGCCGGCGGCAAAGTCAGAGCTGTGGTGCTGCTGCATTCGCCGGTGCAGGGCATGCGCGAAGCTGCCTGGGAGGGGATCAGGATCCTGATTTTATCGTGCGTCGTGGCGATGGTCCTGGTGTTTGTCCTGAGTATGCTTTTTTCGTGGAAGTTTACCAAACCACTCAATAAGATGCGGCTGGTCGCTGAAAAGATGTCGGAGCATGATTATACGGAGCGCTGCAATATCGACCAGAAGGATGAGATCGGGCAGCTGGCCCAAACGCTGGACGGACTGGGCGAAAGACTGCTGGAAGCAGATCAGGCCAGTAAAAAGCTGGAGCAGCTGCGCCGTGATTTTATCGCGAATATTTCCCATGAGCTGCGGACGCCGGTGACGGTCATCCGCGGTTCGCTGGAAGCGCTGTGTGACAGGATAGTCACCGAACCGCAGGAGGTCGAGGATTACCACCGGCAGATGCTGGCGGAAACTTTGTTCCTGCAGCGGCTGATCAACGATCTGCTGGATCTGTCACGGCTGCAGAATACGGATTTCCCGATCGAAAAGGAACCTGTGAATTTATGCGATGTGGTACAGGACGTAGTGCGCAGCAGCCAGCGGCTGGGACAGCAGAAAAATATTACTATCCAACTGTCCTTGGACACGCCTGTCTATATCATTGAAGGCGATTATGGACGGCTGCGGCAGATGCTGCTGATCTTTTTGGACAACAGCATCAAATTTTCACCGGAACAGAGTAAAATCGAAGTTACTCTGCTCGGCAGCAGGCTGACGGTAACTGACCACGGCTGCGGCGTGAAGCAGGAAGAGCTGCCCCATGTGTTCGACCGTTTTTATAAAACGCGGGGTGAAACGAATAAGAGCGGCAGCGGTCTGGGGCTGGCGATCTCGAAGCAGATCAGCGAACGTCACGGTATCGGACTGACAATGACAAGTATACCCGGCGAGGCGACCAGCGTAGTGCTGCAGCTGCCGCCGGCTCTGAAGAAAGGAAGTACAGATTAATGAACTATGGTTGTGAAGGCAAGGTCGCCTTTATCAGCGGCGGTACGTCGGGCATCGGCAAGGCTGTGGCCGAGCTGCTGCTGAAAGACGGCGCCGAGGTGTGGCTGCTGGGACGTGATGCCGAAAAGGGTACAGAAGCGGCGGTCACGCTGAGCGCTTATGGCAAAGTGCATTATGTGCAGGGCGACGTTAAAGATCTGGAAGCCTGCCGCAGTGCGGCGCAGAACGTGCGCGAGCAGCGTGAAAATATTGATCTGATCGTCAATGCGGCGGGGATCTATCAGGAACGCCGTTTGGAGAAGGTGACCGAATATGATTTTTTTTCGATCATGGACACTAATGTCAAAGGAACGATTTTTTTGACGCAGACCTTGCTGCCTCTGCTGGCGACAGAGGGGGCGAGCATCGTGAACATTGCTTCCGACGCTGGGATCAATGGCAATTATGGCTGTCCGCTGTACTGCGCGTCCAAGGGCGCTGTCGTAGCGTTTACGAAAGCACTGGCCTTGGATCTGGCGCCGCGGGTACGGGTCAACTGTATCTGCCCGGGCGATGTGGCGACGCCGATGCTGGGCAAACAGCTGCAGCAGGCGGACGGCAGTTATACGCTGGAGGATGTGGAGCAGGCCTATCCGCTGGAACGGGTCGGGGAGCCGCTGGAGATCGCGCATGTGATCTGCTCGGTGCTGTCGCCGTTCAACAGTTTTATGACGGGCAGTATCATTCCCGTGGACGGCGGCCTGACAGCGAAGTAATTAATTGCAAATGCAGATGAAAAACAGGGACAATAACCAAAAGGTTATTGTCCCTGTGCTATTTGCTGCAGAAATACTTCATAATTGCCGATCGCGGCAAAGAGCATAAAAAAGACGATGGCGAACAGTATGTAGCGCAGCCGTCCGACCGGTTCTGCTTCGATATGGGTGCCGCAGGCCTGATCCCAGATCGTCGAGCCGCTGTCACGCAGCACCTGCCGCGCAAACCAGGCGGGGACGAACATCATGATCGGGATGCCCAGCCACAGCCCTTTGACATAGGCCCAGAAGGTACGTTTCCAGGCTAAATTGAAATCCAGCGGCGCAGACGGTGAAACTACACGCAGTCCCAGAAAGCTTTTGCCGGCGGTAGTGCCTGTGCGGGCCAGCATAAAGGCTTCAGCGCTGATGACGACGATCAGCTGCAGCGCCGAGTAAAGAAAGATATTGTTGAGCGCGAAGATAGAATTACGGCTCAGAAGCAAAAATAAAAAGCCGATCAGGAAATAATCGAACATCCGCGCCCAAAAGCGGCGCCAGCTATGGTAATTGACAGGAGAGACGGTCAAATGCAGCACATCCTTTTCAGTGTGATTTGATTAGCTTGTTGCCCTCTTATTGTAACACAGAATTATTTGCAGATATAGTGTGCTATTTTATGAAAAAAAGCATATAATATAAATAAAGCTCAGTGAAATTTTATGCGTGGAAACAATGGGGTTGGAGGGATAATTATGCAGAAAAATGCACCTATCGGAGTTTTGGATTCAGGCGTCGGCGGTTTGTCGGTCTTAAAATGTCTGCAGGCGGCGCTGCCGCAGGAGGATTTTATTTATGTGGGCGATACGGCGCGTACGCCGTACGGGCCCCGCAGTGAAGCCGAAGTACGCCGGTTTGTAGGTGAGATCATTGATTATCTTGACGGCCGCGGGGTGAAGCTGGTAGTTATTGCCTGCAACACGCTGACTGTTCTGGGTGTGGACACACTTAAAGGCAGCCATGCTTTTGAGATCGTGGGGATGTCGAAAGGCGCGCAGCTGGTACTTGCCGCCAGCAGCAGGAAAAAGATCGGTGTGTTTGCCACTGAATTTACGATCAACAGCGGTGCGCATAAGGCCGCGATCCTGGCAGCTGATGACGGTGCGGATGTCTATCCTCAGGCCTGCCCGAAGTTTGTGCCGCTTATCGAAGGCGAGCAGTTTGACAGCGCCGAGGTCAGGGCTGCTGTTGCCGAATATGCGGCGCCGCTGAAGGCGGCCGGCATCGACACCCTGATCTTGTCCTGTACGCATTATCCTTTTATCCAAAAAGAGATCGAAAGCGAGTTTGGCAGTGAGGTGACTGTGATCGACCCGGCGGACGCTACCGCGCAGGATACGAAGACGGTTCTGGCTGCAGAGGGGCTTCTGCGCTCTGAAGGAGCAGGTGCTTTGGAGGTCTGCTTTACCGCCGATGTGGAACGCGGCGCGCGGATCGCCGGCAGAGTGCTGCCGCAGGGGAAATGCCTTTTTAAAGAAATAAAATTATAAGCGATTCGTCGCAATTAGAAAAAATTCCTGCTATTTGAGCAAATTTGCTGAAAAATAGCAGGAATTCTGCGATTTTTGTCTAATATAAAATAAAAATAAAAACATAGAATAAGGGCAAGATTTTGCTTTTGCCAGGGATGCTGTAAAACTAATTAGCAGACCAGTGTCTCAGGAGGTTCTGTTTCCGATGCTTTGCAACCTAATCAGCCGTACGAAGGGCTGAGGACGAAGCAAAAAACGACATCGGGACATTTCGACCCGTCTTGAAACTGTCGCTATCTATGCAGAATTGTATAGAGACTTTGCCTACCGGTTTCACAAAGACGTGGAAGCGGTATTTGTATTGCTTGAAATAAGTTTGCTGTGAAAAGAAGGGTGGTTGCTGTGGAGAAAGAGAGTGTTTTAAAAGATCGGACGATAGTGGGGTCTCCGCTGACGCATTTATTTTCCCTGGGGATACTGATGTTTGTTTTCTGGCTGGCGCTGTCAGGAGATTTTGCAGTTAAATTTGTCGTGTACGGACTTATCACCAGCGCGGTGGTTGCCTGGATCTGTTATCCGCTGCTGCTTTTGCCCAATGCCGACGGCACCAAAAAATATTTTGCACTTGGTGTTTCGCCGATTGCATTTTTATGCTACAGTATGTGGCTTCTGAAAGAGCTGGTGCTGGCGAATATCGATGTTGTCAAAGCGACGGTACGGCCGGAGCTCAGGATCGACCCGAAGGTGATCCGTTTCGTGTTCAGGTCGGATAACCCGATGGCGAAGGTGCTGCTGGCAAATTCCATTACGCTGACGCCGGGAACAGTAACGATGAATGTCACACCTGAGGGGATCTATGAAGTACATGCTTTGACGGAAGGCGCGGCGGAAGGACTGCTGGCCGGAGCTATGCCGCGGAAAGTAGCAGAGCTTTTCGGAGAAGAATTTGATTTTACGGTACTGAAGGGAGAGTAACGCATGCATATAATTATTGTTGCAATCATGGTTGCAGTCGTTTGTGTCATTGGTATGATGCTGCAGTGTATTTATCAGGGCCCGACAGTATATGACCGTATGAATGGCCTGGGCGTTACCGGTGCCGATACGATCCTGTTGATCATTCTGTTCGGTTATCTGGACGGACGTCCGGAAATGTATGTGGATATTGCAATGTCTTACGCACTGATCGGTTTTGTCGGTTCAGTGATCATAGCGAAATATCTGGGAGGTAAGGACGTATGATAGCGGATATCACTTTGCGTGAATTTATTGCCGGACTTTTTTTAGCCGGCGGAGCATTTTTTCTGCTGGCTTCTGCTATTGGTATGCTGCGCCTGCCCGATTTTTACTGCCGGCTGCATGCTTCCGGCAACAGCGAGACGCTGGGGGTCATGCTGTCGTTCATGGGTCTGGTCATTTATGAGGGGCTCACGCTCACTTCATTGAAAATGATCATGATTTTCCTGTTGATTTTTCTGGGCAATCCGATCGGTACCCACATCCTCAGTAAAGCAGCTTATAAATCGGGGCATCATGTCTGGACCCTGGAAGAGGATGCAAAGGAGGAGAAGAATCATGCAGATCTACCTCATTGAAGCGATATTATTGGTGTTTCTTATTGTAACGACGATCAGCGTCATTTTCTGTAAAGATATTTTGTGTGCGGCAGTTATTTACAGCGCTTTCAGTTTCTGTGCCGTACTGCTGTATCTGATGATGGGCGCGCCTGACGTAGCCTTTACAGAGGCCGTTATCGGCACGATCTCAACGATCTATTTCGTAGCCTCGCTGAAGAAAATAGACAGGTGGTGTAAATAATGCGCGGTTTAGTAACGGTTTTACTGGCAGTAATCACGGGGATGTTCTGTTCCTTTGTGACATATCTGCCGTTTATCGGTGATGTCAATTCGGCGCCGAACCAGCATGTTACGCCTGTTTACATCGAGCGCAGCGTGCAGGATACCGGGTCGCCCAATATCGTTACCGGGCTTCTGGCCGACTATAGAGGCTTTGATACGATGTGGGAAACTACGGTGATGTTTCTGGCCGGTCTGACAGTAGTAATGCTGCTGAGCAGCAGCACGATGGGCCGCAGACCGGAAAAGGAGGATGAAGACGCATGAAAAAACCTTTCGGCGGCATAGTCCTTGATACGGCGTTCCGGATTATCGTACCTTTTACTTTGATCTACGGCGTCTATGTTTTGATTTTCGGCGAGGCCGGACCCGGCGGCGGCTTCCAGGCGGGAGCCTTGCTGTCGATCGGCGTGGTTTTATCCAGGCTGATCATGGGCGATCACGCTTCGTTCAATATCTCGGTAAAAAATTCGCTGGTCCTGGCCGGCGTTGGGACCTTTATCTATGCGGCTACCGGCTGGCTGGCAATGCTTAACGGCGGCAATTTCCTGGATTACAGTTATCTGCCGTTTAAAGCAGAACATACCAACGAATTACATGCTTTGGGGATTTTGTTTATTGAGATCGGGGTAACGATCTGCGTTATGATGACGATCATCAATATTCTGGATGCTGTTGTGGAAAGGGGGGACGAAAATGGGAGCGCTAAATGAGTTTTTGCAGACCAAGGGGATCTATACACTGGTCATGATCTTATTCTTTCTGGGTGTATATGGTATGGTTCTGAGTAAAAATTATATGAAAAAGCTGATGGCAATGAATGTCATGCAGGTTGCTGTAATTTTCTTTTATCTGTGCCTGGCGCAGAAAGAAGGCGGTATGATTCCTATTTTTGACCCAAATGTACCGGACGCCGCTTCCTATATCAATCCGCTGCCCCACTGTCTGATGCTGACTGCGATCGTTGTCAGCCTGGGTACAACGGGTGTGGCCATTGCTTTGCTGATGCGGATCAAAGAAGTTTACGGCTCCGTTGAAGAAGTAGAGGTTATAAGGAGGGCCAGCAAATGATCCAGCATTGTCCTGTACTGATCGTGCTGCTGCCTCTGACGGCGGCTCTGCTCTGCCTCTTATTCAGCAAGTTCAATAAGAATCTCGGTTCCTGGCTGGTCATCGGCTCGATCGCCGGTTCGCTGGCCTGCTCGCTGCAGGTACTGCATCAAACTCTGACCAGCGGCGAAGCGATCCACTACTGGATGGGCAACTGGGAACCGCCTTTGGGCATTGAGTTTGTGATCGATCCGCTGAGCGCGGTGATGGCGGTTTTGATAACCTTCATTTCGCTGATGGTTGCTGTGTACAGCAAGCCCTTTATGCGCAAGGAAGACTGGCTACATATCGGCGGTTATTATACTTTGTACGGACTTTTGACGGTGGGCCTGTGCGGTATGGTCATCACCGGTGATATGTTCAATCTGTACGTTTATTTAGAGGTCATGTCCCTGTCCGGTTACGGGCTCATCGCCATGGGCGGTAAAAAATCCATGCTGGCAGCTTTTCGTTATATGCTGATCGGTACGATCGGCGCTTCCCTGTATCTGATTTCTGTTGCTTATCTGTATGCGATGACCGGTACTTTGAATATGGCTGATCTGGGCGAAAGGATCATGCCTTATCTCAGTTCGCCGCCGTTCGCTTTAGCGGTTGCATGTCTGTTTATCGGTTTCGGTATCAAAATGGCACTGTTCCCGCTGCACGGCTGGCAGCCGGATGCTTACAACTTTGCCCATCCCGGTTCGGCGGCCTTTATTGCCGGCGTGATGAGCAAGGTTCCAGCCTACGCAATCATTCGTTTCTTCTTTTATATTTTCGGTGTCAATAATCCGATCATCAGCACGGCCTTAACAGTTTTAGGCATTCTTGGCATCGGCGGCGTGCTGATCGGTTCGATCATGGCGCTGGCCCAGTACGACTTCCGCCGGATGCTGGCTTATTCCAGTGTGGCGCAGATCGGTTACATTGCTATCGGTCTGGCGATCGGCAATATGTATGGTTTTATCGGCGCCGTACTGCATATCATCAACCACGCTTTTATGAAAAGCGCGCTGTTTCTTGTTATCGGCGGTATACAGTACCGTTTCGGCGAAATCAATCTGTACCGTTTAGGCGGTCTGAATAAAAAAATGACTTTAAGTACGATCACCGTTACGTTAGCGGCTTTGTCGATGGTCGGTATCCCTCCAACGGCGGGCTTTTTCAGTAAATGGTATCTGATGCTGGGAGCTTATCAGGGCGGGCAGTATTTCTATATCGTTATTCTTGTTATCAGCAGCTTGCTGAACGCAGTTTATTTCTTCCGTATTCTTGAGCAGATGTTTGTTCAGCACGAGGCGTCGCTGACAGAAATCAACAGGCATGAAGGCAAGCTGGGCCTGCCGCCTGAGATGGCGATCCCGATTTTGTGTGCCGGTATCGGGATTTTAGTCCTGGGCTTTTACAGCGTGGATATTGTTGACGATATTCTCAAATCTGGACTGCCGGAGGTGTTTCTGAGATGACGATCATGGATTGCAGACCCTTCTTGGCAGTAGGCGTTTCCTTCCTCGCGGCGGTGCTGATCTCTTTCAGCCGCAGATATCCTAATGTCCGCGAAAGCTGGAGCGTTATTGCTTCATTTATTAAATTCGGCTTGATCATATCTATGGTACCGGGCGTTCTGGCGGGTGTGACCTATGAATGGACCCTGTTCCAGATCACTGATACGATCGGCTTTACCCTGCGTGCCGACAGCGCCGGTATTCTCTTTGCCTGTCTGGCTGCGCTTTTATGGATACCGATCAACTTCTATTCCATTGGTTATATGCGCTGTAACAATGAGCATGAGCAAACAGGCTATTTTGCCGCTTTTGCTATTTGTATGAGTTCGGTTATGGGCATTGCGATGGCTTCTAATCTGCTGACATTCTTCTTCTTTTACGAGCTGCTGACGATCGCCAGTTATCCGCTGGTCTTGCATAAGCGCAACGAAGAAGCTCTGCTGGCCAGCCGTAAATATCTGATCTACACTTTGATTTCCGGGCAGCTGTTTTTGGCCGGACTGGTGGCAGTTTACTGCATTTCCGGTACAATGGATTTCAAGGCAGGCGGCTTTTTGACAACGGATATGGCGCCTACCTGGCAGCTGCAGCTCATCTTCCTGATCATGATCCTGGCTGGGTCGGTAAAAGCAGCTGTCATGCCGCTGCATGGCTGGCTGCCGGCAGCGATGATCGCCCCGACGCCTGTCAGCGCCCTGCTGCATGCGGTGGCAGTTGTTAAGACCGGTGTTTTCGCTGTCCTGCGTATCATCGGCTTCGTTTTCGGGCCTAAGCTTTTGGCGGATATCGGGACTGCTGATATCCTGGCCTGGTTTGCGGCCGGCAGTATCATCATTTCCTCGCTGATCGCTATTCAGCAGGATAATCTGAAACGGCGGCTGGCCTTTTCGACGATCGGGCAGCTTTCTTATATCGTTTTAGGCGCGGCGCTGCTGTCGCCGCTCAGTATCAAAGGCGCGTATCTGCATCTGGTGGCCCATGCGGTCATGAAGATCACGCTCTTTATGTGTGCCGGTGTTATTATTGTCAGGACGCATCGCAGTAATATCAGTGAGATGTACGGTATCGGCAAAAAGATGCCGATCACGATGTGCTGCTTTACGATCGCCTCGCTGGGTATTGCCGGGATGCCGTTTCTGGTCGGCTTTATCAGTAAGTGGAACCTGGCGCTGGGCGCTTTGCAGTCCGGCAAGCCCTTATATGTTGCAGTACTGATCGCAAGCGCGATGCTGGCGCTTACTTATTTGATGCCGGTCTGTCAAATGGCGTATTTTAAAAGGGATCCGCAGGAACAATTCCGTACTTATGGTGAGGTCAGCTACAGAATGCTGCTGCCGATCTGTTTCACAACGATTCTGGCGCTTGTTTTAGGCGTGATGCCGGAAATATCCCCGAATTTCTACGCAATGGCTTCGCAGGCAGCAGATAGTATCTGCCAGGGCTGGACTGGAGGTGGCTGGTGATGAAGCTGACAAAAACTGCTTTGTATAAGCTGGTTCTTATAGTAGCGGTGCTTCTTGCCGCTGTCCTGGAGTTTTTCTTCGCTCATCCTCATTATCACGAATGGTGGAACACTACCCCGGGTTTTAATCTGCTGTTTGGTTTTGCAGGCTGCTGGCTGTTGATTTTTGTAGCTAAAATAGTTATGACGCCGCTGCTGCAGCGTCCGGAAGATTATTATGATGACGGAGGTGACGATGACGATGAGTAATCTGCACCCCGGTTTTATCCTGATCGCTGTCGGATTGATAGCATTGTTTGTTCCTAAAAGTCTGCGCCGGCCGGTGCTTGCGGCAGGTCCGCTTTTGGGATTAGGCGCGGTGCTGACGCTGGCGCCGGGCACGAATGCGACGCTGCCCTTTATCAACGGGATCACGCTGCATTATCTCCATGTAGACGCGCTCAGCTGGATCTTCGCCCTGATTTTCTGTATGATGGCGGCTATCGGCGGTATCTATGCCTGCCATAACAGTAACAGGATGGAAGCCTTCTGTTCGATGACTTATGCCGGCAGCGCGCTGGGCGTAACTTTAGCCCAGGACTGGCTGACTCTGATCTTCTTTTCGGAGCTGATGGCGGCTACTTCGCTGTTTCTTATCTGGTGTAAAAAAACTCCTGCTTCGCGGCAGGCTGGTTATCGGTATTTATTAGTGCATATGTTCGGCGGCAATCTGCTGCTGGCCGGTATTTTCTTAAAGGTCAGCGCCGGAGATTATTTAGTTATGCCGCTGGCACAGGGACCATGGGATACTGCCTTCTGGCTGATCTGTCTCGGCATTTCCATCAATGCGGCCGTAGTGCCGCTGCACGCCTGGCTGGTTGACGCTTACCCCGAAGGTACGATCACCGGCAGCGTTTTTCTGAGTTCGTTCACTACTAAAGTCGCTGTTTATTGTCTGATCCGCATTTTTGCAGGCACTGACTTCCTGATCTGGTTCGGTGTGCTGATGGCTTTATACGGAGCCTGCTATGCGATCATGGAAAATGATATGCGGCGTCTGCTTTCTTACCACATCGTCAGTCAGGTCGGCTTTATGGTCGCCGGCGTAGGATTGGGAACGGCTATGGCGCTGAACGGCGCAACAGCGCATGCTTTCAGCCATATCCTTTATAAGTCACTGCTCTTTATGTGTGCCGGCGCGATCATTTATGCGACTGGTATCCGCAAAATCAACCAGCTGGGCGGTCTTGCTAAAAAGATGCCGTTTACGTTCTGGTGCTTTGTGATCGCTGCCCTTTCGATTTCCGGTGTGCCGCTGTTCAACGGCTTCATCAGTAAATCCATCACGATCAGCGCCGCCGCTGCTGCCCATTACGGTTCTGTTGAGCTGCTGCTGCAGCTGGCTGGTGTCGGTACGTTTTTATCCATTGCCCTCAAGATGATCTACTTCATCTTCCTGGCGCCTGACAACGGCGTGGTCATCAAACGTGAAGTTCCGAAGAATATGTATGTAGCCATGGGTATCGGCGCGACTCTGTGCGTGTTATACGGCGTTTATCCCGAGCTTTTGTACAGGTATCTGCCCTTTACGATGGAACCATACCACCCCTTTACGGTCGACCATATTACTCAGTCTATAGAAATGCTGGGAATGGCGATGCTGCCGTTTATGATGTATCTGCCAAAAATGGCGCCGCATACAGCTTTATCACTGGATACGGACTGGTTTTACCGGAAGCCTTTTGCGGGCATCGTGACCGGGCTGTCTTATCTGTGCTGTGCAGTAAGCCGGGCGCTTGGCAATACCTGGGAGGTATTATATGAAAAATCCATGGAGCTGAGTCATAACCCAATGGAATTTTTGGATGCCAAGCCTTTGCGCAACAGTCCCAAATATAATCCGGAAAATTACCGCACTTCGATCGCCGATCCGATCATGATAACATTAACAATATTATTCTGTTCTCTGTGTTATTTTATGGCGATCATTTAATAAAAAATAACGAACCGTACCAGTATTTAAAGCCGGTACGGTTTTTTATTGACTAAATCCCGCCGCTGGCGTACAATGAAATCTATTGATATTTAAAGGAGTGCAGTTTATGCAGCTTTCATTTCGCCTGGGCGTGATATTCATTCTGCTGGCAGCAGCAGCCTGGGGACTGGGCGGCGTTGCCGGCCAGTTTTTATTTCAATTTTATGATGTAGGCGCTTCCTGGCTTATCGCGGTAAGACAGATCATTGCCGGCGTGGTCTTTTTAGGCTATCTGCTGTGTCGCGGCGAGAATATCTGGGCAGTGCTGCAGGATAAAGAAGATCGTAAAGATCTGCTGGCATTTTCTTTTCTGGGATTGTTAGGGGCACAGTTTGGTTTTTATTACACGATCTCACTGTGCAATGCGGCTACTGCTACAGTGCTGCAATATACGGCGCCGATCTTTGTCATGCTGTGGATGTCCTGGAAAAACCGCTGCCTGCCGGAAGGGCGTGAGTTCGTCGGTATTTTTTTGGCTCTGGCCGGAGTTTTTCTGATCGCTACTCACGGCAGCCTGGATTCGGTGGCATTGTCGCCGGCGGCGCTGACCATTGGGATAATTTCTGCTATTTCCCTGGCGTTTTATACAGTTATGCCGTTTCGGCTGCTGCAAAAATATTCGACGACTTTGATCATCGGCTGGGGACAATTTTTATCAGGCGGATTTCTCTGTATCTTCATCAATCCTTTTGAGCCCAGCGGACATTGGGATGGTGCGGCAGTCGCTGCTATGGTCTATCTGATCCTGGGGGCTACGGTACTGAGCTATAGTGTTTTTTTAGTGGGATTAAAAGTAGTAGGCGCTACTAAAGCCAGTCTTATTTCCTGTGCCGAACCTTTAGCTTCGATCATTGCCGTAGTGCTGTGGCTGAAAACGCCTCTGACGCTGGAGGATCTGGTCGGGATGACCTGCATTATTTTAACCGTGGTTTTATTGTCACTGCCTAAAAAATAAATTAAAAAAATACATGGACGGAGCTTTCCGTCCTTTTTTATTTGTCATAGTCTATGGTACAATAGAGTTAACAAAAATAAAGGAGTTGATTGTATGAGCATAAGTCATTATTCCTATAAATATGGTCATGGCAGTAAAGAGTTTTCTCTGGAGTCTGACCGTGTTATCAAAGAGGTCACAGTGGCCAAAATGCCATTGCTGGAGGATGTCAAAGCGGCGATTTTAGATGCCGTCTATCATCCTATCGGCAGTGCGCCAATCAACGAACTGGTCAAACCGGGACAGAAGATTGCCTTTATCTGCAATGATCCGACACGTGTGGCCAACAGTTTTGTCTTTATGCCCATTCTGGTCAACGAAATGAATAAGCTGGGTATCAAGGACGAGGATATGCATATCGTTTTTGCCTTAGGCACGCATCGTAATATGACTCATGAAGAAATGGTCGAAGCCGTCGGTGCAGAGGTGGCAGGGCGTTTGAAAATGTATAACAGTGATGCCAAGGTCAGTGAGGATTTTGAGTATTTCGGTGATACCTCCCGCGGTACGCCGGTCTGGCTCAATAAGCATATCTGTCATGTCGATCACGTTATTATGACTGGAACGATCGTACATCATTATTTCAGTGGTTACGGCGGCGGACGGAAAGCCATTCTGCCGGGTGTTGCAGCTATGGAAACCGTACGTGTCAACCACAGCTTTATGCTGGATCCTAATGCAGGTCTGGGTAAAACTGTCGGCAATCCTGTTTATGAAGACCAAATGGAAGGTGTGGCCATGTTTGCCAAAAACCATTCCGTATTTCTTTTTAATGCGATCCTGAATGCTCAGCATGAATTTTTAAAGATTTTTGCCGGTGATTATGTAAAAGCACATCAGGAAGCCTGCAAATTCGTCGATCAGGTCTACGGTGTCGAGATCCCGCAGGCGGCAGATCTGGTTATCGCCAGCTGCGGCGGTTATCCCAAGGATATCAATGTATATCAGCTGCAGAAAACAATGGATAATGCCTGGTGTGCTGTGCGTGAAGGCGGGGTAGTGATCATTATCGGCGAATGTGAAGAAGGCAGCGGTTCGAAGGTGCTGGAAGAAACCTGCAAACGTTTGGGAACGGCAGACGCTATCAAAGCCGACTTGGAAAAACATTTTGAGATCGGTGCCAATAAAGCTTTCGCGGTAACACGTCTTACCAAAAAAGCAAAGTTTATTTTAGTTTCGTCACTGGACAAAGAGCTGGCGCATGATATGCTGTTCGAAGCAGTGCCTACCGTGGAAGAAGCTCTGGCTGAAGCCGAAAAAGTAATTGGCAATGACTATAATATTATTCTGATGCCTGAAGGCAGCTTAACGGTACCACTTCTTCCAGCTTAAAGACAATAGTTTAAATATCAATTTAATTTGTATTTTTATAACTTATGCCTATATTTAAAAACGATTACAAATATTTTTATGCAAGAAAGTATTGCTTTAGCCTGAGGTTTAAGTTATAATAAATTCTGCGAATGTATTCTTAGATATTAAAAAAACTATTGCCTGCTGTATCTGCAATTTCGTAAATGCAGATTAAATTAAAAGGAGTTGTGAAGAAATGAACATTGATTACAAAGCTATTGGGGTCAGAATCAAAGCTGCCCGTGCGCGTAAAGGCGTTACCCAAGGCTATATCGCAGAAGTGACCGGTCTGTCTACACCGCATATCAGTAATATTGAAACAGGAAATACTAAATTAGGCCTGCCTACGATTATTCATCTGGCTAATGTTCTGGATGTTTCAGTAGACGAGCTCCTCTGTGATAATATTCACCGCAGCGAGAAGATTTTCCAAAATGAGCTGGCAGAATTATTGCAGGGCTGCGACGCCCATGAGCTGCATCTGATTACTGAACTGGCCAAGGTTGTTAAGAAAAACAGTTTGGACGGAGTGAAAAAAACCAGAGGCCGCAAACCGAAAAATAAAATCTGAGCAAAGCTTTTTAAACCTGCATTTCCAAAACCTTTATGTTATAATATAAATATCAGTAAAAGCTGTAGTGAAAAGGTGGACGGAAGTTATGGATAAATTTGTTCAAACAGAATTAGAAGGTGCCGGCGTTAATGTCGAAGAAACTTTAAGACGTTTTATGAATAATGAAATGCTGATGATAAAGTTTCTGAGAAAATTTGTTGACGACGAAAATATGAATAAACTGCGTACACTCATCGCTGATAAACATTATAATGAGGTACTGCCTGTAGCGCATACGCTGAAAGGCGTCAGTGGAAATCTTGGTCTTATTAAACTATATGAGATTTTTTCCAGAATGTGTCAGGACTGCCGTAATGATCAGTATGAAGATTTGGACGGGCTGTTCGCTCAGGCTGAAGCAAATTATTCTAAAGTCGTAGAGGCGATTAAAAAAATTTAAATGCCAGACCCGGAATTTATTCCGGGTCTTTTTTTATGTTTTAAGGATTTTTAATTAAAGCTATTGCCAAGTAACATTTGATAAAGTATAATAAAGCAACAAGAGTATTGAAAAATAGGAAACCGCTAAAAATAATTATTATTGATAATTTAAAGGGTCATTTGCGGAGGGAAAGTATGCAGCTGAACGTTACTACTGACTATGCCATAAGAATAGTTTTGTATTTGGCAATCAAAAAAGAGATCACTACATCAAAAGAAATCGGAGCCGCGATGGGGATTCCGAAAAATTATGTACTGAAAATAACTCATAAGCTGGTAGAGGCTGGAATCATTGAAAGACTGGTAGGAGCGCAGGGCGGCTTTTCGCTGGCACAGAAAATAGATGATATCACTTTATTGGATATCCTCAATATCATGGAACCGACAATGAGGGTTAACCGTTGTCTGGAAGAGGATAAATTCTGCAGCCGTTATGCTACTGAAAATTGTCCGGTCCGCGGGTTTTACTGCAAGCTGCAGGAAGAACTGGAAAAAAGTTTAAAGAAAATGACGATTAAAAGGTTACTGGCAGACGCAAATTAAAATTTGTTGTTAAAGAAACTTATAACTGAATATGGATATTTAGGCGGAGTATAAAATATTCCGTTTGAATAACTCCCCGGTTACCCGTTTTGTTTTTTTAAGCAAAACGGGTAACTTTTTTTATGCGCCGTTGAAAAACGGCGCTTTATTTTTGAGCTTGGTTAAAGTCAGATTGGTACCAGTTGCAAGACTTTCAGACAAGCGTATGCAATTACAACAAAAATGTCTTGCGGGGGGGGACAAATATGATAGTATAATGTAAATTAAAGAATAAGAATAAAAATAGCAATACAATATATTAATAAAATATTAAGGAAAAATATTAACAAACAGATAAACAATATAGCGGATAAGTGAAAGGAAGCGATAAACTGGCCAAAACATAAACTTATTACTATAAGTTTATATAAAAAATCAAAGGGGAGATAAAAATGGATAACAAGAAAGCTTTAAGAATGGCGGTCACACTGGCGATAATAAATATGCCGCTTTTAGCGCAGGCCGCAGATTTAAGTCCCGTAAGGATTACAGACGGCAGTACCTATACGATGACAGCTGATTCTGTAATAAATACCGGTTCTAATACAACAGGTATTTTTGTCGGGTATAAAGATGGCGGTACGATTGTTGGCGATAATGTCAACGTTACCAGCGACGGCTATGGTATCCAAATCCAGACTTATGCTACAGGGGGCGTTGCAGGCAGCGGCGATTGTAGTATTAAGCTTGGTAAAACGATCGTTGAGGCTAAATCTTCTGCGGTACGTGTAGACTCAAGCAGCTATGGTCAAAAGGCGACAGTTATTTTAGGTGCCGGCAGTATTTTAAATTCATCAGCTAATTCTGCTGTGTACGTTACGGGTAAAGATTCTCTGCTCCAAATAGGCGATGGCAGTACAGTTACCGGCAACAGTTATGGTGCTACAGGGGCAGCGCTTGCTTCCTCCAGCGGCGGTAAGATTGAAATCGGCAACGGTGTTACGATAGGGCACGATAATATCAGAGGCTATGATGTCAACAGCATTGCGGTATTATCGATGGATGGCAATGCGAGCCAAGGCCAAAGTAATATTACAATCGGCGACGACAGTACGATTTATGCCAAAGGGAAAGGTTATGGCGCAAATGCCGTTCAGGCGGGCTATTTATCATATACTGGTTTTAACGGTGTTGGTACTAAACAGGGGAGCTCCGGACAGATAAGTGTAGGCGATAAGGCAACTATCTGGACGGAAGGGGACGAGTCCTTTGCTGTCTATGGTATCCATGCCGATTCCACGCTTTATGTTGGCAAAGATGCCGAGATCAGTACTCAGGGCGATAAGGCTTCGGCTGTCCGCGGCGGCAATATTACTAAAGTATATGATTTTACTGCTGCCGGCGGTAAAATCACTATTGATGAAGGGGCAGAAATCAAAACTCTGGGGGATCAGTCACATGGTGTAGACGCCCGTTATGACGGCACTCTGATCGAATTAGAAAAAGACGCGGTCATAACGACAGTTGGCAGTGAGTCTCATGGCGTAACGGCGCTTGCCGGCGGCACGGTAATTTTACAGGACGCTGCTGTTACTGTGGATTCAACAAAAGATGCTTATGCTTTCAGTGCGGAAGGTAAAGATAGTGATACAGCTGCCGTCAGTACTATTACCGGCAGTGGTGTTTATAATATTGTCGGCGATATCAGGGCTGCGGACGGCGGCATTCTTACATTAGATCTGGCAGAAGGTTCGCGGTTTGAGGGAAAGGCTGTGCTCGACAGCGGCAATGATTCACAGAGCACCTTAACTATGGCTAAAAATTCGCTGTGGACTTTGACTGGCAATTCACATCTCAACAGTTTGCAGAATGAACAGTCTGTGATCGATATGACCGGCGATAATAAGGCTTTCAGTACGCTGTCTGTGGAAACGCTGACAGGTAACGGTGGGACGATCATTATGGATATTGATGGTTCCCAGGTTGATGCCAGTGATAAAATTTATGTCACAGGTGATTTCAGCGGAAGCCAGACACTGTCACTGAAGGAGATAAATGGACTCGACAGTGATCCGGGAATAGGCCAGGCGGCAGAAAATACTGTTTTAGCCAGTGTCAACGGCAGCGGTACTTTTACGGCTGATGATCAGGAAGGCACTTTGTACTGGCAGCGTTATGAGCTGGGACAAAAAGACAGTGCTGCTTCCGGTTATACGACGGACTGGTATTTGAAAGGCATTACAAATCTTAACCTGCCGACAACCAGTGTGGAGGCTATCGCTGCTTCGGGAGCACTGGCTTATCATACCTGGCGCGACCATGATCAGCTGCTGCAGCGGCTGGGAGATCTGCGCCAGCATGGTAGAGAGGAAGAGGGCGTCTGGGTAAGGGTCAAAGGCGGTAAGCTGAGCCGCAGTGACCAGTTTGAATTTGAGAATAAATACACACAGTATGAGCTTGGCTATGACCAAAAATTGAAGTCAACGCCGGCGTATACGCGTTATGCTGGTATTTCCTTCAGCTATTTGGATGGCGACAGCAGTTACAGCAGCGGCAGCGGCGAGAATAAAGTTAAAGCTTTAAATATTTACGGTACGCAGATCGGTGCTAAGGGCCATTACCTTGATTTAGTGTTGAAATACAGTCAGCTCGATAATGATTTTAAGGTTTTTGATACCTCCGGCAATAAGATCACCGGCGACTATGACCAAAATGGCTTATCGATAAGCGCGGAATATGGGCGCAAAAACAATCTGAAAAATAATTGGTATATCGAATCGCAGGCCCAGCTCACTTTTGGCAGGCTGCGCGGAACTGACTATACCACAAGCAATGGCATCAGGGTAGATCAGGATGGAATCGACAGTTTTGTGGGACGTATTGGTTTCAATATTGGTAAAGATATCAATGAAAAAACTAATATATACTTGAAAGCTAATCTGATGCATGAATTTGGCGGCGGCTATAATGCCTCAATGGTGGATGCCGGCGGTACAAAAGCAAGACTGGATCGTGATTTTGATGATACCTGGTTTGAATATGGCTTAGGCGCAGCAGTGCAGACTGGTAAAAACAATTACTTCTATGTTGATGTCGAGCGCAGTGCCGGCAGTGATTATAAAAAAGACTGGCAGTGGAATGTCGGCGCCAGATGGAGTTTCTAAATAATTTCTTTGATTTTCGGCAAGGTGTTGCAACCCTCCAGCTTGCTTGAGAATATCCCCAAAAACAGCCGCTTTAGTTTAAAGCGGCTTGTTTTTCTTATGAGCGCACCGTTAGGAGAACGGTGCGTTTATTTTTTTGTAAAAAAGTCAGATTGGTATCAGTTGCAAGACTTTCA
>ERZ827037.734-NODE-734-length-40873-cov-3.558406_pt1 | contig 40873 bp, 37 predicted proteins | sample MGYA00519924_ERZ827037 | MGnify/ENA primary metagenome ERZ827037 (study PRJEB31778, sample SAMEA3449250) | human gut metagenome | biome: human gut; feature: human-associated habitat; material: faeces | place: United Kingdom | collected 2010/2012 ...
TGCCGAAACGGCTCGCGAATGATCCTCTTTTCATAAGTGCGGTGCAGATTCGGTTCGGACATGCCGAACGGGAGTTTTGCAAAGATAGCAAAATTGTGCCGTTTCTTTCCGCGATGCGTGTCGTGAAATGACCGGGGGCCGGCGCATTGCGGATTTCGGCGTGGTCTGCATGCCCGGTCTGTGCCGGTTTTTTCCCGGCGCCGTTTTTCGCGTCGGATGTTTTCCGTGAGTCGGGCGGCGTTCCGTCCGGACGACGGGACGCGGAATTGACGATTGTTTGCTAACTTTGCGCCATGGGCACGGGAAAAATCGTCGAGCTGCTGGCTCCGGCCAAGGACTACGCTCACGGATGCGCCGCGATCGACTGCGGAGCCGATGCGCTGTATGTCGGCGCGCCGGCTTTCGGCGCGCGGGCCGGCGCGGCCGTGCCGGCCGACGAGATCGGCCGGCTGTGCGATTACGCCCACCGTTTCGGGGCCAAGGTCTTCGTCACGATGAACACGCTCGTCTACGAGAGCGAGCTGTCCGAGGCCGAGTGGATCGCCCGCGACATGTACCGGGCCGGAGCCGACGCGCTGATCGTGCAGGATGCCGCTTTTCTGCGTATGGATCTGCCTCCGATCGAGTTGCACGCCTCGACGCAGATATTCAATATGGACCCGGTCCGCGCCCGCTTCTGGTACGAGGCGGGCTTCACGAGGCTGATCGTGGAACGGGCGGCCTCGCTCGACGAAATGCGGCGGATCGCCGGGGCCGCGCCCGGCCTCGAGATCGAAGCGTTCGTGCATGGGGCGATCTGCGTTTGCTACAGCGGCCGCTGCTTCATGAGCCGTTCGATGGGGCCCCGCAGCGGCAACCGGGGCGATTGCTCGCAGGCGTGCCGGCTGCCGTACGAACTGCTCGACGGCCGGATGCGTTCGCAGGGGCGGGCCCGGCACTGGCTTTCGGTACGCGATCTGAACCTATCGGACCGGCTCGAGGAGATGATCGACGCCGGAGTCGGCTCCTTCAAGATCGAGGGACGGCTGAAGGATATGGCCTATGTGCGCAACGTCGTGGGATGGTACCGTAGCCGGCTGGATGAAATATTTTTCCGGCGGCCGGATTTGAAACGGGCCTCGCAGGGGAGCGTCGCGCTCGATTTCGAGCCCGATCCCGCCAAGAGCTTCTCGCGCGGCTCGACGCATTATTTCCTGGACGGACCGGCGGCCGGGGTCGCTTCGCTCGATACGCCCAAGTCGCTCGGCGAGGCGGTCGGGACGGTTGTCTCGGCGGGTCGGGAGTGGTTCGGGATGAGCGGAAAGATCGCGCTTGCCCCCGGCGACGGCATCTGTTTCGCGGACGAGACGGGCGAGTTGAGGGGGACCTATGTCAACCGGACGGAGGACGGCCGCGTCTATCCGAACCGCATGGACGGAATCGGGTGCGGGACGGCGATTTTCCGCAATTACGACCGTCGTTTTTCGGAGGCGCTGGAGCGCAGCCGTTCCCGTCGGACGCTGCCTGTCGAGGCGGCCGTTGAAGTGACTCGGAACCGGATATCGGTGACGTTCTCGGACGGTTCGTCGCAGGCGACGGCCTCGCGCGATGGCCGTTTCGACGAAGCGCTCGATCCGTTGCGGGCCGAACGGACGGTCCGGGCGCAGACGGCCAAGACCGGCGACACGAGCTATGAAGTATGCCGGATCGAGGTGCGCTGGGACATGCCTCGCTTCGTGCCCGTTTCTTTGCTGAACGAGCTGAGGCGCGAGGCGCTTTCGCGGCTCGATGCCGGGCGGGCGGCATGTTATGTCCGCCGGTCCCGCCGGGAGGAGAATCTTCGGGCTCTTTTCCCGGATACGGAGCTTTCCGCCGAGGAAAACGTCGTCAATTCGCTGGCCGCCGGCTTCTACCGCGAGCACGGTGTGCGTCGGATCGAGCCGGGGTTCGACGCGGGCCCGATTCCCGAGGGTTGCCGCGTCATGCGGACGCGTTATTGCCTGAGACGGGAGACGGGGCAGTGCCTCCGGAAGAACCCGGTCTATCGGGGACGCCTTTTTCTGGCGTCCGGGCGGCATGTGTACGAGCTGCTGTTCGATTGCGCCCGTTGTGAAATGAGCGTCGTATATCGGGGCGAGCGCGGAGAGCCGGCGCGGGAAGAAGGTGCCCGAAGGGAGCGGAAGCCCGGACGGCCCCGGCGATGATCGGGGCGCAGGGTCTCGCGTAGGACGACCCGAGGCATGGCGGCAGAGGACGGTTTGATCCGGACGGGTCGTTTCGGGGGGAAGTCTCGGAAAGTCGGCCATAGCTTCGCTTCGGTCCCTCGGAGCGGGAAAGGCCCGAAATATTTTATGAAGTGAAACGAAGCATAGCAATCAAGGATTATGGAAAGCGATAAGACTTCGTCCGGGGACGGAATGCGGTCCGAGCTGTTGTCCGCTTCCGGCTGGAAGGACTACGAGCTGCTGGACAGCGGCCGTTTCGAGAAACTCGAGCGTTTCGGACGCTACGTCCTCGCGCGTCCCGAGCCTCAGGCCGTTTGGGACCGCTCGCTCAGCGAGGACGAGTGGAGGGCACGGGCCGACGCCGTGTTCCGTCGTGACGGCCGCAGCGGCGAGCGAGGCGAGTGGACGCTTCGCGCGGGCATGCCCGACCGTTGGTTCGTGGAATACGGAGGAGGAATGAGCCTGAAATTCCGCATGGGGCTTACCTCGTTCAAGCATGTGGGGCTTTTCCCCGAGCAGGCCGAGAACTGGGAGTTCATTTTCCGCGAAGTCCGCCGGCTGGGCGCCGGAGCGCGCGTGCTGAACCTGTTCGCCTATACGGGCGGAGCGTCGCTGGCCGCCCGGGCGGCCGGTGCCGACGTAACGCACGTCGATTCGGTCAAACCGGTGGTGAGTTGGGCCCGGGAGAATATGGAGGCTTCGGGCATGGACGGAATCCGGTGGATCGTGGAGGATGCGCTGAAGTTCGTCCGCCGCGAAGCGAGGCGGGGCCGCCGCTACGACGGCATCGTGCTCGATCCGCCGGCTTACGGCCGGGGAGCGGCCGGCGAGAAATGGGTTCTCGAGGAGCATATCAACGAGATGCTGAGCCTCTGCGGCGAGCTGCTCTCCGCGCGGGGCAGCTTCCTCGTGCTGAACCTTTACTCGATGGGACTCTCCGCACTGCTGGCCCGGACGGCGGTCCGGCAGCTCGTCGGCGAGTGCTCTTCGGAGCAGTTCGGCGAGCTCTACTTCTCCGATCCTTTCGGCAAGTCGCTTCCGCTGGGAGTCTATTACCGGATGTCGAGGCTGTGACGCCCGGTCTTTCGTTTTCCGCGCGGGCTTCGGCTTGCACGCAGGCTTGCGGGTCCGAAACCGGCGGGAGCGGGACGGCGGAAACCGCGGTGATATGCCGAGAAGGGATGTGCCGGAATGCAGGCGGCCAATCTTGCGACGATTATGTGTTTTATGTACCGACTACGACCGGACCTTGTATGTATGCCGTCCGGTTCGGGCGGACCCTGTCCGAACGGAGTCTCGACAGATCGATTCGAAGTCGTGGCAACCGGAACCGACATAGGTACTATGGAGTATATAATTAGCGAATCTTGTTTATTATTGTCGAAATCGGTTATGGGGGGAATGGATCGTCATATAGTGATCCGGGAATACGAGCCGGCCGATAAGGAAGCCGTCTTGAGCCTGATCCGGGCCAATACGCCCGAGTATTTCGCGCCGGAGGAGGAGGCCGACCTGAGCCGGTATCTCGACTGCGAGAGGGAGTGGTTCTACGTCCTGCTTTTCGACGGAAAGATCGTCGGTTGCGGCGGAATCAACCTGGCGGACGAGCGAACGACGGGAAAAATCAGTTGGGATATCCTGCATCCCGAGTATCAGGGCCGATCGCTGGGAACCCGGTTGCTCGGATTCCGGATCGAAAAGCTCGGGTCGCTCGGCGGCATCCGGAGGATCACGGTCAGAACCTCGCAACTGGCTTTCGGATTCTACCGGAAGCAGGGCTTCGTGCTCAAGGAGGTGAAAAAGGATTATTGGGCCGAGGGATTCGACCTGTATGCCATGGAGTACGGAGGCTGGAAATGACAGTTGCGAATGTCCGTTTTCTTAATGTTTCGGCTGGCCGTATCCCTAAAGCTATGTCCCGCCCTTTTTCTTTGCGGGAGGGAGTTGGCCGTTGCTTTAGGTCCGAGATATGCGGCTGCGGTAGCCGGAACATTCGGAAACACGACTCGCCGGTTTGTGCGGAGACGTCCCTGTGAGTACATTTATGAGAGAACTTTCCTGTCTGGACCGGGGCCGGAGAACGAGCGTATCGAGGGCTTCAGATTTGCTGCTCGGCCTCGCTCCTTCTTTTCTTCCACAGTTGCCAGCTGTTGATGACGTTCTGCCACACGACGTAGGCGGCCGGGCCGACCGAGGCGATCGGCAGCAGGTAGGTTTGCGCCATCCAGATCGCCAGCACGGTGTTTTTCTGTCCCAGTCCCTGTGCGCCGGAGATTTTCAGGTCGTATTTGCGTCCGATGCGGCGTCCGATAACGAATTGGCATACGCATGCGACGAGCGAGGCGCCGGCCAGCAGCAGCTCGTCTCCGTACCGGGATGAGTCTTGTCGGATCAGGAACGAAGTCGTGTTGCCCATGACGATCGTCAGCGATACGGCCCACAGGTAGAACGAGATCGACTGCCTTTGCCTCAGTGCCCGGTACGCCCGAGGCCAGAAGCGTTGCAGGGCCAGTGCGGCGACGAACGGCAGGATCAGTAGCGGAATCATCTGCCGTCCGATGCGCAGCAGCGAGTCGAGGAGAGGCAGCGAGACCTGTGAGCCGACGAACGAGAAGACGACCGGGGAGATCAGCGCGACGACCATGTTGCTCAGCAGGCAGTAGGTCGCCAGCGACGCGACGCTGCCGCCCAGCATGCCCGTTACCACGGCCGCCGACGTGGCGGTCGGGGCCAGCACGCAGATGAAAGTGCCCTGAGCCAGCAGCGGGTCGATCGGGGCGAGCGCGAGGTAGAGACCCAGTCCGCCGGCGATCTGGACGAGCAGCAGTCGGACATGGAGCGGAGCGATGCGCAGCTCGCCGAGCGACAGCTTGCAGTAGGGAACCAGCAGCATCAGGAAAATCAGGTAGGGAGTCAGAAAGGCCAGCGATGCGAAAAACGAGTGGAAAACGCCGCCGACGATCATGGCGATCGGCAGCATCCAGTTTTTGAACTGTTGCAATACCACATGGTTCAGGTATTCTACCACTTGTCGGCCCTCCTGATGTTTCTGACGGGGCAAAGTAACGGAGTTCTCCCGTCAATTCAAAAGGCTTTCTGAAAATTTCTGCGGACGGCTCCGGACGTATCCGGATCGATTCGCGGTTGCCGGCACGGTCCGTCTTCCGGTTTTTTCGCCGCCGGTCGGCTGTCGCGATTTTAGAAGTTCCTACCGTGGGGACGTGCAAGGACCGGCGTTGTCTCTCGTTCCCGTGTTCGACCGGTTGAGGATCAGAGGGCATCGTTGCGGAAAAGGGAAAGCGGGTTCGTCGGATTTCGGAAGAAATGCGGACCGGTATCGGTTTTTCTCTGCCGGCCGGCTGTCCCAATTTCGGAAGATGCTGCCGTCGGGGCGTACAAGGACGACGTTATTCCTCTTTCCATATCCGACCGTTATGGGTAGAGAGGTTCATTGCAAGGGAGGGGAAAGCGGGGTCGCCATGTCTCGGAGGGGAGCGCGGTCCGTCAAATGATGCGGAAAGCCTCGGCTACCGGGTCGCGCGACCTTCCGTTTTCGAGGAAATCCTGTTTCGGGATTTTCGGAATGTTCCTTACGGGGCGAGAATGGTCTGGCGAATAGGACGACCTGCTGCTTGTCTGTTCCGAGGAAGACCCCCGCGACAAAAGGCAGGCCTCGCAGTCGGCGGATCGCCCGATCCGGTCGTTTCGGACGAGCGGAAGGAACGCTTTCCGGAGCGATTCTATTTCAGAAATCCGTCTATCCCGGCGCCGAACAGCGCGAAGTCGTACTTGACCGGATCGGAAGCGTCGAGCGTCCGGAGCGAGGCGGTGATCTCCTCGACGGCCTTCCAGTCGTTCTGCTTTCGGGCGAGCAGTCCGAGCGCGCGGCCCATATGGCCCGTATGCACGTCGAGCGGCAGATAGAGCGCTGCCGGGGGAATCGACTTCCACAGTCCGAAGTCTACGCCCCGTCCGTCGTCGCGGACCATCCATTTGAGATACATGCACAAACGCTTGCACGAGGCGCCCCGGTCGATCGACGAGAGGTGCTTCTCGGCTCTCGGGCGGTGATCCGCGCTCCAAAAGGCCGTGCGAAAGCGCGACAGCACGGTCCGCAGGTCGCCCGTTTCGGCGTATTCCCGCTCGAAATAGCCGCCCAGCGAGCCGTCGCGCAGGCAGATGCCGCGCAAGGCGCCGATAAAATCGATGCAGTCGCCCCCGTTGAATGTTCTGTGGACGAAGTCGAGCAGCGGCAGCAGCTCGTTCCTCGATGCGTTCATCGTGAAGTCGTAAGGGGAGCGGTCCATCAGCTTCATCAGTTTCCGTCCGTTGCGGACGATCGAGCGGCGGTTGCCCCAGGCTATCGTCGCGGCGAGGAAGCCGGCGATCTCGATATCCTCCCGGCGCGTGAAGCCGTGCGGGACGGAGATCGGGTCGTCTTCGATGAATCCGGGCGTGTCGTAGCGCTCGTACAGCTCGTCGAGCAGCTCGCGGATCGGTTCGGGTATCATATCCGGGGAGGGCTTGCCGTCAACGGACGATCTGTCCGTCGACCATTTCGATCTTTCGGTCCGACATGGCGGCCAGCTGTCCGTCGTGCGTCACGATGACGACGGTCTGGCCCAGCGTGTCCCGCAGCGTGAAGAACAGCCGGTGAATCTCCTCCCTGTTTTTCGTGTCGAGGTTGCCCGACGGCTCGTCGGCCAGCAGCACGGCCGGGGAGTTGATCAGCGCGCGGGCGATGGCCACCCGCTGCTGCTCGCCTCCCGACAGCTCGGCCGGCTTGTGCGACGAGCGATGCTCCATGCCGAGCATTTCGAGCAGCTCGGCCGCGCGCTTCTCGACCTCGCGCCGGTCGCGGCCGCCTATATAACCCGGTATGCAGACGTTTTCCAGCGCCGTGAACTCGGGCAGCAGATGGTGGAACTGGAAAACGAAGCCGATTTTCGTATTGCGGAAGCGCGAGAGCTGCCGGTCCGAAAGGGCGTGCACCGCCTCTCCGTCGATCTCGATCTCGCCCGAGCTCGGGCGGCTCAGCGTGCCCAGAATTTGCAGCAGCGTCGTCTTGCCTGCACCGCTCGGGCCGACGATCGAGACGACCTCGCCCCGTTCGACGAGCAGGTCGATTCCCTTGAGCACTTCGAGCGTGCCGAAACTCTTGCGTATCTCCTTGGTTCGTATCATGCTATCGGTCATTGGATTGTTCGTACCGTTCGTACAGCGCGACGATTTGCGCCGCCTCGCGCGTGTCGTGCACGCGCAGGATCGATGCGCCCTGACGCAGGCATTCCCAGTGCAGCGCCGTCGTGCCTGCGAGGGCGTCGTCCGGCGTCGTGTCGAGCGTCTTGTATATCATCGACTTGCGGGATATGCCGGCCAGAACCGGATAGCCCAGTTCGCCCAGCCGGTGCATTTCGCCCAGCAGGTGGAAGTTCTGCTCCACGGTTTTCGAAAAGCCGAAACCCGGGTCGAGCACGATCTGCGTCACGCCCTCGCCGCGCAGCCAGCCGATCTTTTCGACGAAGTAGGCGAGCACTTCCCCGGTCAGATCGTCGTAGCGGGTCATCGTCTGCATCGTCTGCGGCGTGCCGCGCATGTGCATCGCGATCAGCGGGACGCCGTGTCTCGCCGCGACGGCGGCGATCGCCGGGTCCGCCGTTCCGGCCGTTATGTCGTTGACTATGCACGGCCCGAAGCGTTCGATCGCGCCTTCGGCTACTTCGGAACGGAACGTATCGATCGATACGGGCGTGTCGGGACATCGGCGGCGGATTGTTTCCAATGCGAGCGTGACGCGGCGCAGTTCCTCGTCAGGCGTCACGTCGTCGGCGCTCGGCCGGGACGAATAGCCGCCCACGTCGAGAATGGCCGCGCCGTCGGCGACTGCCCGCTCCGCCCTGCGCGCGACATCGTCGGCCCGGGGCGTGCGGCTGCCCTCGTAGAATGAGTCGGGCGTCGCGTTGATGATCGTCATTACGACGGGACGGCTCAAGTCGATGCTATGTTTTCCTACGGTCAGTTTCATAAGGTGCTTTCGTTAGTTTCGGGACCGCTCTCTGCGGGCGGGTGCCGGGGCGTTTAGTCAGCGCAGCCGGCAGAATATCCCGTGCAGTTCCAGAATTTTCGGCAGGACGGGTTCCTCGTCGCCGGAGCGGATCACGTAATCGGCGCGGGCGATCCGCTCGGCTTCGTCGATCTGGGCGGCCATGCGCGCGCGGACCGCTTCCGGGGCGACGCCGTCGCGCAGGCAGGTACGGCGGATCCGCTCGGGCTCGGGAGCCGTGACCGTCACGACTTTGTCCATCTGCCGGTAAGCGCCGCTCTCGAACAGAATAGCGGCCTCCTCGATTACGTAGGGTCCTTGTTGGCGTTCGGCCCAGCGGGCGAAGTCCTCGGCTACGGCAGGGTGTACGACGGCATTGAGGCGCTCGCGCAGCGTCCCGTCCGAGAAAATGCGTCCGGCCACGTATTTCCGGTTCAGTCCGTCGGCGTCGTACGCTCCGTCGCCGAACAGCCCGCTTACAGCGGCTTTCAGGGCGACGTCCTCGTTCATCAGCCGGCGCGCCCGGGAGTCGGAGTCGTAGACGGGTACGCCCAACTGCGCGAATGCGCGGCACACGGTGCTTTTCCCGCTGCCTATCCCTCCGGTTATGCCGATCTTAATCATGCTCTTGCTGAGGAAATTCGATCTCGACGGGCGACTCGACCGAAAGGATTTTCAGGTCGGATATGTGGGAGGAGATGATGTTCTGAAGCGTGAAGGGCGCGATGTCGTAAACGCCGGCCTGACGCGCCGACGGCGTGACGGCCACATTGTCCGACGAGATATCCACGCCGTTGCGCCGGGGCGCGATCTTGTGCTTGAGAATCTGATAGCCTATCCCTTCGACGTTGCACCGGACCGAGTAGAGCGTGCTGTCGATGCGGACCGGAATCTGGATGTCCGTCGTGTAGACATAGCTGAGCTTGGTGATATACCACAGGCAAAGCGATAGGGCCAGCAGCATGAAGAAGACCGGGTTGCTGAGTCTCCGGACCGTCACCTTGACGTACAGCTTGAATTTATGCAGACGCATATCTTTCCCGAGATAGTTTCATGCAAAGTAAAGGATTTTTTTCATCAAAACGAAAATACGGGCAGGGAAGTGCCGGAGCCGACCGGAGCGTCCTTCGCGTGCCGGATATTTCCTATTTGTTCGACCGGGAGAAATATCCGGTTGTGTACGGTACTTGCGGCAGGACGACGGATTCTCGGACTTTGCCGTTACGGACATGCCGGCCGGAAACGAGGAGGTCTCCTCGGCGGTCCGGTCGCTCCGGCGGTTTCCCGTTTCCCGGGTGTTCGGGGAGACGGTTCGGTATGGAGAGAAATATTTGGGAATGAAAAGCGCGGCAAGTCTCCAAAGACCTGCCGCGCGCAGAATGGTTCGGACCGGCAGCGGACAGTCCCCATCGGTTCGGACCCTCCGCAGGGAACCGTAGCCGCTACTTGCCCGTTACGCTTTTGGGCGTTTCCTCGGGCTTTTCGGTCGCGTACTTTTTATTGAGTCCCTCGAGGATGATCTGAGTCAGATCCAGCGACGGATCGGCGTTCAGCACCGGGCCCGTCGTGCTCGAGCTGAGGATCATCTTGTAGCGGTAGTCGCTGTTGAACTCTTTGAGGTACTCGGTAATGCTGTAATGGATACGGTTCAGCATCACCTGTTCTTCCTCAGCCAGTTCGGACATCACTTGGTCGCGGTGCTGCATGAAGCTCTGCTGTTTCTTGTTCAGATTTTCCTCGATCGACTGGGCCTGAGAACGGGTTACCAGCCCTTTCTGTATCTTGTCCTGATAGTCGCGCACGTCGTTCTCGAGACTGCGGCCCTTGGAAGTCAGCTCCGTATCGGCCTTTTTGGCCTTCTGCTCGTAGGCGGCCCTCAGGTCGATGTACATGTCGTATCGGCTGACGAGCGAGTCGATGTTGAAATAGGCTATGTCTCCGCCCGCTGCGACGGCCGATTGGCTGCTGTCGGCTCCGGTTACGGTCCCGCCTGCCGTCGAGGCGCTGTTTTTGTTGTTGCAGGCAGCCAGAAGAAGTGCGGCTGATACGGCGATCAAGATTCTTTTCATGTTCGGTTGTTGTGGTTTATTGAAATCTCCGGGACGCCGCCGTTTCCGCTGCCGAAAGGCCGGCGCACGACCGTCCCCGGTTTATTGTTGTGCAAATATATAAATATTTCCTTTTGTTTGACTAATTTTGCCTTAAAATAGGAAAGGATTATGTATGAGTACATAACGGGTCGGGTCGAGACGCTCTCGCCGACGGCGGCCGTTCTGGAGGCCGGAGGTATAGGCTATTGGCTGAACATATCGCTGCAGACTTTTTCGCAGATAGGCGATCGGGCCGAGGTCCGGCTGTACACGCATTTCGTCGTGCGCGAGGATGCGCAGGTGCTTTACGGCTTTTTCAGCCGGGAAGAGCGCGACATTTTTCGGGCGCTGCTGGGCGTGTCGGGCGTCGGAGGCAATACGGCTCGCATGATTCTTTCCGCCTTCACGGCCGACGAGGTACGGACGATCATCGCCGCCGGACAGGCCGACGTGCTCAAGAGCGTCAAAGGACTCGGTATCAAAACGGCCCAAAAGATCATCGTCGAACTGAGGGACAAGATCGGAGCCGTCTGCCCGGCGAACGAGGCGCTGCCGCTGCGGCAGGCGGCCGACGGAACGTTCGACGAGGCGCTTTCGGCCCTGACGATGCTCGGTTTTGCCCGGCAGGCCAGCGAGAAGGTGCTCCGCGCGCTGCGGAAAGAGATGCCTGCGGCTACGGTCGAGGAGCTCGTGAGACAAGCGCTCAAGCGCCTGTAAGGAACTTTGTCGGATGCGTCGCGCGGGTAAATTTGACCCGATTGTTGCAAGTTTATGCCATTTTATTCTATTTTTGTTGCCGAATTTGAGAGGGACAGGCCGCTAAGGTACGGGAAATGACCGGTATGACGGCCGGAAGAGAGGGCCGGGACAAGGGTTTTTCGCATGACCCCGAAACGCATTTAAATCGAAATCGTATGGATCTGTATCTTGCCATCGTTGTCATCATGCTGGTTCTGGCCGTGGCCGGGCTGGTCGTCGGTGTTTCCAACGACGCGGTGAATTTTCTCAATTCGGCCTTAGGTTCCAAAGCGGCGCCCCGCTATGTGATCATGACCGTCGCGTCGGTCGGCATCATCGTCGGGGCCATTACCTCCAGCGGTATGATGGAGGTCGCGCGCAGCGGCGTATTCCATCCGCAGATGTTCACGTTCGCCGAGGTGATGCTGCTGTTTCTGGCGGTGATGTTCACGAACGTGATTCTGCTCGACCTGTTCAATACGCTGGGCATGCCGACGTCGACGACCGTTTCGCTCGTGTTCGGCCTGCTGGGCGCGGCGGTAGGCATCTGCGTATTCAAGCTCTCGAGCGGCTCGGTCGTGACGATGCCCGACGGCGATCCGGCCTCGATGGCCGACATGATCAACACGGGCAATGCGATGGCGATCATCGGTGGAATCCTGATCTCGGTGGCGATCGCTTTCGTGTGCGGAACGGTCGTCATGTACATTACCCGGCTTATCTTCTCTTTCCGCTACCAGAAGAAGCTGCGCACCGTCGGCGCGCTATGGTGCGGGATCGCGCTGACGGCCATTTCCTATTTCGCCGTCTTCAAAGGGCTCAAAGGCACTTCGGTTATTCCCGCGCATGCGATGGCGTGGATGGAACACCATACGCTGGCTATGCTGGCTGCTATGGTAGCAGGCTGGAGTCTGCTGATGTCGTTGCTGAGTCTTCTGAAAATCAATATACTGCGATTGACCGTGTTGGCCGGGACCTTTTCGCTCGCGCTTGCCTTCGCGGGTAACGACCTGGTGAACTTCATCGGCGTTTTCGTAGCCGGAGTGGACGCTTACGACGTGGCGAAGACGACCGGCGACAGCTCGATGCTGATGGGCAGCCTGAACGATCCGGTTGTCGCTAATATGCTGATTCTGTTCCTCTCGGGACTCGTTATGGTCGTCACGCTGTGGTTTTCCAAGAAAGCCCGGGCGGTTTCCGATACGGAAATCAACCTGGCACGTCAGGACGTCGGCGTCGAGCGGTTCGGTTCGACTTCCATTTCACGCGCGATCGTTCGCAGCGCGCTGAATGTCAATAGGAACTACGAGAAATACACGCCCGACCGCATTCAGCGTTTCGTCGCCAGCCGATTCGTGCCGGTGCTCAACCGCAAGGACAAGGCTCCATTCGACCTGATCCGGGCGACGGTCAATCTGACGGTGGCCTCGATTCTGATCTCGTCGGCTACTTCGTTGCAGTTGCCGCTCTCGACGACCTATGTGACATTCATGGTCGCGATGGGCAGCTCGCTGTCCGACCGGGCTTGGGGCCGCGAAAGCGCCGTATATCGGATTACAGGCGTGCTGACGGTGATCGCGGGTTGGTTTTTCACGGCTTTGGTCGCCTTTACGATCGCGTTCGTCGTAGCGGCGGCTCTGGTTTGGGGCGGTACGATCGCGCTGGTCGTGCTGACTGTGCTGTGCGCCTACCTGCTGTTCGAGAGCACCGTGCTCCATAACCGCAAGCTGAAGAAGGACGCTGCCAAGGAGGCCGAAATGAAGGCGCTCTCGGACGAGGGATCGATCGTCGACCGCTGCATCCGCGAGGTAACGGACACGATGAGCAAGGTGACGACGATTTACAATCAGACGCTGATCGGCTTGTTCAACGAAGACCGCAAACTGCTCAAGCAGATGGTGCGCGAATCGGAAGCCCTTTATCAGGCGGCTCACGAGCGCAAGCACGAGGTGCTTCCGACGCTGCTCGAGTTGCAGGAGAATTATGTCGAGACGGGGCATTATTATGTGCAGATCGTCGATTATCTCGACGAGGTCGCCAAGGCGCTGGTCCACATCACGCGGCCGAGCTTCGACCATATCAACAACAACCACGAGGGATTCCGCGTCGATCAGTTGGAGGATCTGAAGAGGGTCAACGAGCAGGTCAGCACGATCTATACGAAAATCAACGAGATGCTTCGGACGAACCGTTTCGAGCAGCTCGACGAGATTCTGCGCCTGAGGGACGAGCTGTTCGATACGCTGGCCGCGGCGATCAAGAGCCAGATCAAGCGCGTGAAGGCCAAGGCTTCGACCACGCGAAGCAGCATACTCTACCTGACGATCATCAACGAAACCAAGACGATGGTGCTGCAAAGCCGGAATCTGCTCAAATCGCAGAAATATTTCCTCAGCAAGTCGTAGTTGCCGGGGAAAGTCGGTACCGTACGAAAGCCGGGCTTGCCGCCCGGCTTTTTTCGTGGAATTTTCGTGCCCGGGGCAATATTTTTGATTATTCGCAGTTTAATAGGCAAGCGCGCGGGTTCGTTTGGTTTTGGATGAAAAAAAATGTAGATTTGTACGCTAAAACGGGGATATTGAAGCGGTTTACTCAAATAGTGCTGATCTCGGCCGGATCTCTTGCGCTCGCCTGCGCCAAGGAAGACGATGCCGTGACTTCGCAACGGTCCGCGATCGAGAGCTTTCTCGATTCGAGAGGCTGGGAGTATGCCGAAGCCTCGGGCGTATACCGCTACACGATCAACGCCGACCGGCCGGAGTACGAGAGCGAGCCGCAGATCGCCTACGGGGACTCGGTCGTTTTCGATTTCGCCGCTTATCTCTTTTCGGGCTCGGTGAGCGCGACGGAAGTGCCCTATTATACGAATATCCGTTCGTTGGTCGAAGGAGATACCGTGCTGAATACGGAGTATTGGAGCTTCGAGCCTCAGCGGGTCGTGCTCGGAGCGACGCCGATGATCCGGGGACTTACTTACGGGTTGCAAGGCGCCCGCGAGAGCGACTCGCTTCAGTTGTTCGTCACTTCGGATCTGGCTTACGGCAGCGGGAATACGGGCGTCGTGGACGGCGATCAGGCGACGAGATGGTTTGTCTATATCGAAAAAGTGATTAAGAATGAATAAAGCAGTTCGCATTGCATGGGCCGTGTCGATCGTCGCGATCGTGGCCGCTTCCTGTGCCAAGGAGCCTTCGGATAATCTGGGCGAGAAGCAGATGGCCGCTTTCGACGCATGGGTGGGCCTGTACGGCGACGGCGCAGAGAAGCAGCCTTCGGGCATTTACATCAAGAAACTGCACTCCGCCTCGGGAGTGATCAAGCCTCCGGTCGAGTACGACTGGATACAGCTGGACTATACCGGCCGGATCATGGTCGACGGCGACGTGTTCGTTACGCGCGACAGCGCGGTAGCCGTCGAGCAGGGTACTTTCGAGTACTTTACGCATTATGTGCCCCAAATGATTCAGTTCTACGAGGACGGCGACCTGCCTCGGGGAGTGTACGACGCCGTGGGTACGATGAACGAGGGGGATCGCGTCCGGGTATACGTTCCTTATACGCTCGCTTACGGCAACTACGGCCGGTCGTTTACCGGAGGGTATCAGGGGCAGGTATCGAGCGTTCCGGCCCAGACGCCTATCATCATGGATTTGGAGCTGAAGAAGATCATTTCGGACCCGCTTCGGGACGAGAGCAACGAAGTGGCTCAGTATGCGTCCCGTAACTGGGGGCAGACCATAGCCGACACGCTGAAGACGGGGCTTTACCGCCGGTCGCTCCGCACGGGGCTCGATACCGCGACGGTCAAGGACGACTCGATAGCTTACGTCTACTATGTGGGGCGTTTTATGGACGGATTCGTCTTCGACACGAATATCGCCGATACGGCGCGCAAGTACCACATCTACGATAACAGCAGCTCGTCCAAGTACGACTCGCTCGTGGTGTCGCTCAAGTCGGAGGATACGTCGGTAGTCCGCGGCTTCTATGAGGCCATCAAGGGAATGAGGTACGGGGAGACGGCCGAAGCCCTTTTCACTTCTACGTACGGCTACGGCAGCACCGGTCAGGCCGGGACCTCCACCACCACCGAGATACCTCCCTATGCTCCTTTGATGTTCACGATCGAGGTGATTCCGCTTAACGGAGACGGTACGGCCCAGCACCCGTACAATATCACGGCGGTCAAGGGCCTTCCGCAGGAGGAGAGCGACGTGTGGATCACCGGTTATATCGTCGGCGTGGTCAACGGCACGAGCGTGGAGGAAAACGCCCAGTACGCCCAGACCGTTTCGGTCAAGACCAATATTCTGCTCTCCGACAAGCGCACGGCCAAGAAAGCCAGCGAGGTGATCGCCGTAGAGTTGCCCGAAGGCCCGATTCGCGATGCGTTGAATCTGGCCGACAATAAGCTGAACTATCGGGTCAAGATCGCCCTGAAAGGCAATATTCGTCCTTATTTGGGCCAAAGAGGCATGACGGGCGTGACTCAGTACGTGAAATAATTTTTTCGGTCGATATTTGAAAGGGGGAGAGCTGAAGCTCTCCCCCGATTATTTTGTCTCTGTGGCGATTTTTCGTACCTTTCCGCCTCGATTGCAAGACGATGGCCAACGACTATTTCGCTTTCAAACGGTTCACCGTCCGTCAGCCCCGCTCGGCGATGAGGGTGGGCACCGACGGCGTGTTGCTCGGCGCATGGTGCGATTCGGCGCCGGCGGGCGGGCGGATGCTCGACGTCGGTACGGGAACGGGAGTGATCGCGCTGATTCTGGCCCAGCGCAATCCGTCGGCCCGGATCGACGCCGTCGAGATCGACGAGGGGAGCTGTCTCGATGCCGAGGGCAATTTCGCCGCATCGCCTTGGGCCGGCCGGCTGACTCTTTACCGTCGTCCGTTCGCCGATTTCGCGGCCGGATGCACGGTCCGGTACGATCGGATCGTGTCGAATCCTCCCTATTTCGTCGCATCGCTCAAATCGCCCGATCCGGCCCGCACGGCAGCGCGGCATGCGGAGTCCCTGTCCTATGCCGATCTGGCCGCAGGGGCTGCGCGGTTGCTCGTTCCCTCCGGACGGTTGTCGGTAATCTTGCCTGCCGAGACCGCATGCGACTTTGCGGCATCGGCTTTGAACGAGGGATTGTACCAGGTGCGCGCACTGGCCGTGCATACGGTTCCGGGCGGTCCCGTCAGGCGGCTGTGCGCGGAGTTTTCCCCCCGGCGGCAGGATTTGCAGGAGGAGACGCTCGTGATCGAAGCCGAAGACCGCCGAGGGTACAGTGCCCGTTACAAAGAGCTGACGGGCGATTTTTACCTGAAGATGTAAGTCTCTTTTTGGAAAAATAGTATAACTTTGTTTGGTTCGGTGTCCCGAGGAGGATGCCGACGGACATAAACTAAAAGGATGATTATGAGAAAGCTGATGATTTCGGTGCTGGCGGGTTCCCTGACTGTTGCGGGCGCGTCGGCTCAAGTGAAAGCTTACAAGCCGTCCAAGCCGATGGAGGGGAATACGGTGGCCTATGCGTTGCCCCGCTCGGTGGTTCGCGTGCAGGTCGTTGCCGAAAGGGAAAGCGTGCGAGTGGGTCCGTATGCCCGCTTCACTCAGAAACTTCTGGGCGTGATGGCTCCGCTCGCGGACAAAGACATCTACACGATTCAGAGCGCAACGCTCTGCGCGGCTCAGGAAGCCGATCCGGCCGAAGTGTATGCGTTGGACAATCCCGACAAGAGCCCGCTGAAAATTTACGACGTGACTCCGGAAGGGTTCGTAGCGGCGTCCGCTGCCGGCCAGAAGCCTCTGCCTCCTGCATGGGACTGCGCGGGTCCGCTTCGCGGGCCTGTTCCCGACCGTTGCGAGGCGGTGTCTTATCTGGACAGCGATACCTCGTTCGTCAAGGTGTCGGTCGATCGGCTGAGCCTCGTCGAGAAAAGTCCCGAGTCGATGGCGCAGGATGCCGCCAATGCGATCTTCTCGTTGCGGCGCCATCGGATCGATCTGGTGACGGGCGAGGCGGGCGAGAACGTGTTCGGCGCGGGCCTGAAGGCTGCGCTTGAAGAGATCGACCGGCTGGAACAGGAGTATCTGTCGTTGTTTCTGGGCAAGCAGTTCCGTCAAAGAATCGTCCGGGAATTCAGCGTCGTGCCGTCGAAGGACGAGCCGGCGACGGTCGTCTGCCGTTTTTCTGATACCGCCGGCTTGCTGTCCGCGGACGATCTGTCGGGTCGGCCCGTCCTGCTGGAGCTCGCTCCCGAGAACAAGGCACAGAGCTTGGCTCCGGAGCGTCGCGCTTCGAAGGATTCGCGCGGCACGATTCTTTACCGCGTGGCCGACATGGTGAATTGCCGGCTGATGGACGGCAATCGCGAAATCGCGCAGAGCCGTCTGCCTTTGTATCAGTTCGGACAGGTGATCGAGTTGCCCGTGACGTCGGTCAAATAGCCGGGACATGGACGATACCCAGCGAATGATCGGTCTGTTGCGCCGGCTGAAGGTGGAAATGAACGGGGCTGTCGTCGATGCCATGCGCAGCCGGGGTCTCGACTATCCGCTCAGCTACGGCGTTTCCGTGCCGACGATCAGGGAGATCGCGAAAGCGTACGCTCCGGCGCATGCTTTCGCCTTGTTTCTTTTCAGGCAGCAGGTTCGGGAGCTGAAGCTCGCGGCCGCCTTTATCGACGACCCTTCGGAAGTGACTGCCGCTCAGATGCGGGAGTGGGCGGACGGTCTGACCAATACCGAGTTGGTCGAACAGGTCGTCAGCGCGCTGTTCCGCCATGCGCCCGATGCTCCGGATATGGCTTTGGAATGGATGGGCTCGCCGGAGCCGATGAAGCGGTATGCCGGCTTGCTGACGGCCGCGTCGGCTATCCGCGCGGAAAAGAACCGCGTATGGGCCGACCGTTTTTTCGAACAGGCAGACCGGATCGCCCGGCGAGGCGATCTGGAGAGTTTTGTCGGCCGGGGGCTGGTGATGCTGATGCGCTCGCTGGCGACCGTCTCGCCCTCTTTGTGCGAACGGGTGAAGCTTTGGGAGCAGCTGTGTGCGGCTTCGGCGGACGGAACGCTTCGCGAAGTCGCCGGAGAGCTGCAATGGCAGTTGGAGTATATGGAGGGCGGCTCGGACTGACGTGACGTCGGCGGAAGCGAGGACCGTTTATAGACAGGCGCAACGGATCGGACGATCCGTTGCGTTTTTCGTTCGGAGAAACGCGCGGCGGAAGTGCGACCGGCGATCGTTCCGGGCGGCGGGGTCCGTTCGGCTTGCCGGCTCGACGACGTCGGGCGCTCTGCATGACGACCGTCCGGGCTTTCGGCCGGCCTGTGGAACGGTATGTGCATCGTTACGGCACGAAGAAGAAGGTTGTCGGGACTGTCGTGGATGCGGTCGGACGAGCCTATTCTTTTCCGAGTTTCCGGATTCTGTTCTGCAGTTTTTGCAGTCCGCAGCGGGCGAGCGGGGTTTGGGAGAACAGCCGGTCGAACTGGGCCCGATTCAGAGCGAGCCATTGCTCGGCATTCATTCGCTCCAGTTCGGGCACGGGACGAAAAGCCTTGTTCGAGGCGATCGGGGCCCGGCGGTTGTGCGGACAGGCCCGTTGGCACAGGTCGCAGCCGAAAATCCATCCGTGCAGCTCGCCTTCGTCTCCTTCGCCGCGTTCGATGGTCCGGCGCGAGATGCAGCGGGAAGCGTCGATTCTCCGTCCGGGCAGAATGGCTCCGGCAGGACACGCGTCGATGCAGCGGTGGCAGTTTCCGCAGCCGTCGGGCACGGCCGTTGTGCCGCCAGACGTACTTGTAGAAATAACGCGTGATATAAAGGTCGAAGATGACGATTTCGCCCAGCAGCACGAACGATCCCAAACGGGGATGGATCAGGAGCGAGTTCCGTCCGATCCAGCCGAGTCCGGCCTCGGCGGCCCATGCCTTCTCGACGATCGGGGCCGTATCGGTGAAAGCGCGTCCTTCGGAATCCGGGTACAGTTCGCGCACGAGGACGAGCAGTTCGGCGAGCTTCTCGCGGAGCGTCAGGTGATAGTCGCGCGAGTGAGCGTATGAGGCTATGCGAGAAGGTATGTCGCCTTCGGAGAGCGGACGATGGTAGCTGACCGCGCAGACGATGACCGACCGCGCGCCTTCGACCAGCAGCGACGGATCGAACCGCTTGGCGACGTGGCGCCGCAAGTAACCCAACGAACCGTCGTAGCCGTGCTCGAGCCACTCCTCGAAAGTCTCCCGCTGGCTGTTCAGCGGATGGCATCGGGCTACGGCGCAATCGTCGAATCCGAGTTGCGAGGCGTGCCGCAGTATCCGTTCGGTTGCGTTCATGAGACAAAGGTCGGAAAAATCGGATATAAAAATAAAAAGAATTAACTTTGCGTTCGTAGAACAGGCGTTACAGCGATTCCAAAAGATCAGACATGACGTTCAATACACTTCGGGAACTGTATCTGCACAGTATCGAAACGTACGGTTCCAATCGATGTTCTTCACTGTACGGCGGAGAAAAGCTGACGTATGACGATTTCGCCCGTCGGGTGGATGCCCTGACCGAGACGTTCGTTGCTGCCGGGCTCGGCGCGGGCGATAAGGTGGCTCTGCTGAGCAACAATATGCCCAACTGGGGCGTAGTCTATTTCACGGCCGCGATCCATGGCCTGGTGATCGTTCCTATTTTGCCCGATTTCTCGGGACCGGAGATCGACCGGATCATCCTGCACAGCGAAGCCAAGGCGCTCGTCGCGTCCGACAAGCTCTATACGAAAGTGTCCAAGGAGGTGATCGCCGAGCAGGACCTGCTGGTCGTGCGTTCGAAGAACCTTGGCGTGATCTCGCATCGGAAAGCTGCCGCGCGAGGCGTCGTTTCCGTTCCTCGGAGCGAAGATTTGGCCGCTATCATCTATACTTCGGGCACGACGTCCGAGCCTAAGGGCGTGATGCTCTCGCACGGCAATCTGTGCAGCGAACTGGCTATGGTCAGCGTGCTTCAGCCGGTCTATCCGACCGATATTTTCCTGTCGATCCTTCCGCTTTCGCATACGTTCGAGTGCTCGCTGGGCATGTTGTTGCCGTTCATGTGGGGTGCGCAGGTCGTTTACCTCGACAAGGCTCCCACGGCGTCGGTCCTGCTTCCGGTCCTCCGGGTCGTCCGTCCGACGATCATGCTTAGCGTTCCGCTCATCATCGAGAAAATCTATAAGAACAAAGTTCTTCCGCAACTTTCGGCGAACCGCCTGATGCGCTGGCTTTACGATCGCGAGTGGGGACGCAAATGGCTGCACCGGATCGCCGGCAAGAAGCTGATGAGGCTGTTCGGCGGCCGGATACGATTTTTCGGTATCGGCGGTGCGAAACTCGATCCCCGCGTCGAACAATTTCTTTTCGAGGGCAAGTTCCCTTATGCGATCGGCTACGGACTGACCGAGACGGCGCCCGTGCTGGCCGGCGTCAATCCGACCATGGTGCGCCACCAGTCGACCGGACCGATGCTGCAAGGCATCGAGGCTCGGCTCGACAACGTGAATCCTCTTTCGGGCGAGGGCGAGATCGTCGTCAAGGGACCGAACGTGATGATGGGCTATTACAAGAATCCCGAAGCGACGGCCGACTCGTTCACCGAGGACGGCTGGTTCCGTACCAAGGACCTCGGCGTATTCGACGCCGACGGATATCTGTACATCAAAGGGCGGCTTTCTAACATGATCCTCGGTCCGAGCGGCGAGAACATCTATCCCGAGGAGATCGAGAACGTGCTCAACGGCCACGCGTTGGTCAACGACTCGCTGGTTCAGGAGGACGATATGGGCAAGCTCGTGGCGATCGTCTATTTCAACCGAGAGGAGCTCGAGCGCAAGTATCAGACGGTCAAGGAGAAACTCGGCGCTCGGATGGAGGAAATCAAGAAGGAGCTGCTGCACTATGTCAATTCCAAGGTAAACCGTTTCTCGCGCATTTCGGTGGTCGTCGAGAACCAGGAGGGCTTCGAGAAAACGCCCACGCACAAGATCAAGCGTTTCCTGTACGGCAAGAAGCATGAAAGCGGGAAATGACCGGTAAGGAACCTTTGCGGTGGGTCGGGCATCCGTTGAGACTGTTGCATACGAAAGCTTCGCGCTACCATGCGCGAAGCTTTCGTTTCGGAAGCGTCCGGTAGACCGGACCGTGCGGAACAGTATTCCTCCGTAATGACCGCAGGAAAAGGCCGTTTGTGGCAAACGGCGAACGCCCCGACATGGAGCGCGAAGATTCGCTCCGGGATTCGGTTGGATGCACGGGAGAAATGAGTACCTTTGGGCGGTTTTTCGCCGGGCTCACGCCGGAGGCTGGATTCTGCCGCTTCCGGAACGGGGACGAGCGTACGGCGACGGACGAACCGTTAAGAACGATTTTTCGATGGATCGGGACAGAAGCCGGGCTGCGACCGGCATCACATTCGGCATTCTGTGGGCTCTGAGCGTGGCGCACCTTTTCAACGATACGCTGCAGTCGGTCATTGCGGCCATCTATCCGATGCTGAAGCACGACCTGACGCTCAGTTTCGCCCAGATCGGGCTCATCACGCTGATTTATCAACTGGCCGGTTCGGTCTTTCAGCCGTTGGCCGGACTCTATTTCGACAAGCGCCCGTCGGCGTGGGCTCTGCCTGCGGGCATGGCCGTCACGATGTTCGGACTGTTGGGGCTGGCCTATGCCTCCTCTTTCGCGGGCGTACTGGCCATGACGGCGCTGACGGGTATCGGCTCGTCGGTATTCCATCCCGAAGCCTCGCGCCTCACTTCGCTCGCCTCGGGCGGACATCGGGGGCTGGCTCAGTCGCTGTTTCAGGTGGGCGGCAATCTGGGCTATGCGTTGGGGCCGCTTTTGGTGGCCGTTCTGGTCGCGCCGTACGGACGTGCGCATTTTGCCTGGTTCGCCGTCTTCGCGCTGGTTGCCGTGGCGGTCATGGTGCCGATCAGCCGTTGGTACAAGCGTTCGTTTCTCGATGCGCCGGCGACGGACGAAGCGGAAACCGTCCGGGCCGGTATGCCTCTGTCGTTGCGCAGGACCGTATGGGCGATCGCCGTGCTGCTCGTGCTGATCTTCTCCAAGTACATGTACATGGCGGCGCTGACCAACTATTATACGTTTTACCTGATCCACAAGTTCGGCGTTACGATCGGCCAGTCGCAGATCCTGTTGTTCGTCTTTTTGGCCGCAACGGCTTTCGGAACGATGCTCGGCGGCCCGGCCGGCGACCGGTTCGGCCGCAAGTACGTGATCTGGGCGTCGATTCTGGGAACGGCACCCTTTTCGCTCGCCATGCCCCATGTCGACAGTCTGGTCGCAACGGTCGTGCTGAGCTTCTGCGCCGGGCTGATGCTTTCGTCGGCGTTTCCCGCCATTCTGGTCTACGCTCAGGAATTGCTGCCCTACCGGCTGGGACTGGTTTCCGGCCTGTTCTTCGGTTTCGCTTTCGGCGTGGCCGGAATCGGGGCGGCGGTTCTCGGCGATCTGGCCGACAGTCGCGGAATCGATTTCATTTACAACCTGTCCGGCTTTATGCCGCTGATCGGGCTGGCGGCGTGGTTCCTTCCCAATCTGAAAAAATAGGGCCGGGAGTGCGGAGTACGGATATGCGTCCCGAGACGGTCCGTCCGGCGTCTCTTCCCTGATCGGAGCCGGAAAGGTGTCCGCCCTGCCGCAAGGATCGGCGGACTTGCCGTAGCATAGTCCCGGTCGGGAGGAACGGTTTGTATCCGCTTCGTGCGCCGGGTCGATGCTCCGAGCCTGCGGAAGTGCGCGATTCGCTGCGGAATTGCTATCTTTGCGGTAAACGTTTACCGATGCGCGAAATATCCGAAAGAGAGCGGGAGCGCTACCGGCGCAATTTGTTGGTGGACGGCTTCGGCGAGCAGGGACAGTCGAGGCTGCTCGAAAGCCGGGTGACGGTCGTCGGGGCCGGCGGGCTCGGCTCGGCCGTACTGAACTATCTCGTGGCGGCCGGGGTGGGACATATCCGGATCGTCGAGAGCGATACGGTGTCGCCGAGCAATCTGCAGCGCCAAGTGCTGTACACGACTGCCGAGATCGGGGCGCCGAAAGCCGAGGCTGCGGCCGCGCGTCTTTCGCGGCTGAATCCCGGCTGCCGCTTGGAAATCGTCGCCGAGCGGTTGACGGCCGCCAATGCTTCCGAGCGGTTGCACGGTTCGGAGGCAGTGGTCGACTGTACCGATAACTATGCCGCGCGCTGTGTGATCGACGACTATTGCGCTTCGGCCGGCGTGCCGATGGTATACGGAACGGCCGAGCAGGCAGGGGGACAGGTATCGGTGTTCCACGCTCGCGGGGCGGGCGGCTACCGGTCGCTCTATCCCGAGGAGCCACCTCAGAAGGAGATTGTCGGAGTGCTTTCGCCCGTGGTGGGCGTGATCGGATCCTTGCAGGCCCTCGAGACGGTCAAGCTCTTATCCGGCTTCGGAGAGACGCTGGCGGGGCGCTTGCTCGTGCTCGACGGGCGGACGATGCGGGTGAGTATCTTTGAAATTTGACGTCATGGAGTTCGATTTGGCCGAACAGCGCGCCGGCGCGCGCGAGCAGTTGCGCATCGCCGACCTGATGTCGCTTGCGCCGGGCGGCGACCGCGTGCTCGAGATCGGGGCGAGGGATTGCTATCTGTCCCGACGCCTGACCGCTCTTTACAGGGAGGTCACGGCGCTCGATCTGCGGAAACCCGAGATCGACGAGCCGGGAATCGTGCCCGTACAGGGCGACGTGACGGCCCTCGATTTTGCCGACGGGTCGTTCGATACGGTGTTCTGCACCGAGGTATTGGAGCATGTGCCGCCGCAGAAACTGAGGCAAGCCTGCGGCGAGATTGCGCGGGTTGCTTCCCGCTGGGCCTTGATCGGCGTGCCTTATCGTCAGGACCTGCGCGCGAACCGGACGCGGTGCGCGCGCTGCGGGGCCGTCAATCCGACGACCGGTCACCTGAGCCGTTTCGACCGGGGGAGGCTCGAGGAGCTTTTCCCGGGTATGGAGGTCCGCGACGCCCGGCTCGTCGGGCGGGGGCAGGCCGTGACCAATCCGCTGTCGGTCTTCCTTTACCGTCTTTGCGGGTATCCGTACGGCAGCTACGCCCAGGAGGAAGGGTGCGTGCATTGCGGGGCGAAGCTCGTCCGTCCGGAGATCGGGCCGTTGAAATGGGCCGTCTGCTTTCCGGCCCGCGCGCTGAACCGGATTCAATACCTGCTCTATGGTCGCCGCCGGCCGCTGTGGATACACGTTCTGTTCGAGAAGAAGGGCCGTGAGTAACTGCCTATTCTGCCTCACGTAGGGGAAATGGACGATATGGATCGGTTCGCAGATAAGATCTGTGTCCTGAACAATGTGTCGGCGATTTTTACCGTTTTTTTGTGTCATAAATCTCTGAAAATCGTTTGTTTTTCTTTTGATTCTGCGTAATTTTTGGAACATTTATGCAAATGTGGAATGTCATGAAAAAGTTTTTACTGGTTTCGGTCGTCTTATTCGTTGCGTTATCTGTTTCGGCTCAGGATTTTCCTTATGCCAAAATGTTGACAATGACCCCGAAAGAACTGAAGGAAAAGAAATTCAAATACGATGAGAACCGGAATCAGTGGGTTCTGAAAAAATCCAACGGCTGGCAGACTGCGTCAATCGTATTGTCTGCGCTGAACGGGGCAACGGCGGATATACGTCCCGACAAAGACGATTATATGGTTGTCATTCAAAGGGGGGAAGGCGGCGTAGCCTCAATTGACGTTACTTTTTACGACGATGATATTTGGCATGATTTATTGACTTTCGCCCATGATAACGGGCAAAATCTGTTGGAGACCAACTCGGGTAAAATCACGAAATATCAGTTCGAGTACGATCTTTATTCTTTCGTGCTTCAAATGGAATCGATTCTGATAACCTCGACTACCGGAAGAACGACTTCCGCTTTGGTAAAAACAAAAGACGAATCGTTCAACGCATATCATTTTATAATCTTGACGGGAATCGAGCCGTCCTCTCCCTATCTGACAAAAGAAGCAGCCAAACAGCAGCGCAGAGAGGAAAAAGGCCGTAAGAAGCAAAGCGTTTCGGACTTGATGTAAGCCTTTGGGTGGCAAATAATTTTGTCTGTATTGCTTGTTGGTTGAATTCCATACACAAACCGACCGAACATGAAACTTAACGTTCATGTTCGGTCGGTTTGTGTATGGAATACGGGTGGATCGATCCGATAAGCGAGAGAAACCAGTTGTTTAGCGGAGTTTCATATTCGATAATTTGGAAAGATCCGGGAGACCGTTCGTTTCTTTCTTGTAAACGGTTGACCGGACGCTATTTCTCCAGCCCGATCTGCTTTTCGAGGTACTCTCCGATGCCGTGTTCCATCGAATGGCGGTGGTAGTCGGCTATGTGGCCGGCCCAGTCGTTGTCGGTCCGGTCGCCGGTCCGGCTGCGGTTGAACTCGGCGACTTGCCGGTCGTACGTCTCCAGCAGCGGAGCCAGCTTCTCATCGGGCATGTAGCGGCCCTCGTGCACGACGGCTTCCACGGGCAGCTTCGGCTTCAGGTCGGGCATCTCCCGCGGATAGCCGATCGTCAGTCCGCAGACGATCGATACGCCTTCGGGCAGGCCCAGCATGTCCGATATGCGGCGCGGATCGGCCGTGCGGACATAGCCCACGCAGCAGCAGCCCAGTCCGAGCGATTCGGCGGCCGTCACGGCGCTCATCATCGCCATCGAGGCGTCGATCACGCCGACCGTGTAGCCGTCGATCGTGCTCTCGAACGGAGGCGTCCGCATGCCTTTGGCGGCGGCCGCCACGCGGAGCTTGTGATAGTCGAGGCAGAAAACCAGCAGGATAGCCGAGGTCTTGATCTGCTTCTGGCCGGTGATTTCGTACAATTCCTCCTTGACTGTCTGGTCCGTCACGGCGATGACCGAGAACTGCTGGCCGTTGTAGCTGGTCGGCGTGTTGCGGATCGCCGCGTAGATCAGGTCGAGCTTTTCCCGCTCGACGGGTTGCCGCTCGTACCGCCGGATCGACCGGCGCCCGAGCAGCGTGTCTTCGACGCTTTTCATAAGTATGGTTCGTTTGTCGTATTCGTTCCCGAAGATACCTATTTTTCCGAAGCTTCGAGCAATAGCTGCCTTATTTTTTCAGGACCTTCGAATCCGGTCCGCTGATATGCGACCTTCCCCTCCTGGTCTATCAGCAGATAGGAAGGTACGCCGTTGAATCCGAACTTTTCCCGCAACGCGGCGGCGGTTTCCTGGTCCAGCCGGTAGTGTTCGCCCGGTATGCCGGGAATCAGGTTGTGCCACGCCTCGAGCGGCGAGGATTCGCTGGCCAGATAGAGGTAGACGATGCCCCGGCCGTCGAGCTCTTTCTTGATCGGCTCGGTGGCTTCCATGGCCCGGCGGCAAGGACCGCACCAGGTTTCCCATACGTCGACGAAAACGACTTTTCCCCGGTAGGCTTCCCAAATCGCCTCGATCGTTTGCTCGGGCGTGTCGCGGACCGGCGTCGGGCGGATCGCGAATCCCGTTTTTTTCTTGTTCTCCGCGATCAGCGAGTCGATCCGCCGCTGGCGTGCGAGCACTTCGCGCGCGAATGCTCGGTTGCTGAAAAGCGTATCGAGCGACTGCGCCTGAGCGTCCGTCGGCGGGAAACCGTTGTTGATCCGGCCGATCATGTCTCGAAAGAGCGTCAGATCGTAAAGTATTCCGCGGTCGGAGCCGATCAGACGCACGGTCGCCGGATCGTTCAGGATAGAGTCGGGGTGGAACAGGTAGTGTTGCGGTCCCAGATGCTGCGTTTTCGGATGGGTCGCGATCAGATACAGCGTGAAGTCGTTGAGCGCCTCGAGGGCCGTCGTGCCGGCCGCGAGCATCGTTTCGTCGTTGGCCGGATAGTCGTTCACGAAATCGTAATAGGCCGGGCCGGGTTTCTCGATTTCGATGTCGAGCGGCTGACTCCGGTCCCAGAGCTTGTTTACCGTGCGGTAGGCGTGTTCCATCATCGTGGAGTAGTTGAGCAGATCGATCAGCGTTTCGGCTCGGACGGTCTTTTCGGCGATCTCCCGGCTGCGGGGACAGAACTCCTTCAGCGTGTCGATCTGGGCGAGACGGCGTGCCGATTCCTCCATAACGTATTGCTTGTACTGCTCGGGCCGCATGCCGTGAATCCGGGTCAGGCGGTCGAAGTGGTAGCCGATGTGGTGGGTGCCCGTTCGGACCTGAATCTTTTGCAGTCGGGCCAGTTCCTCGTTCACGCGGCCGAGTTCTCCGTAGTATGCGACAGGGGAAGTCTGCGGATGCAGTTCCTTGAATACCGATGTTTTACGGTATACTGCTCCCAGATCGATCTCCAGCGCGGTCTCCCGCCCGGGCTCGGCATAGAACGGAAGGGTGACGAATCCGGGCAGGAAGAGCGTCCCGCATATCGGCGTGAGGATATTCAGTTCCGTTTCAAACGATCCGTCCGCGTGGACGGGTACTTTCAGCTCGGTCGCGCCGTCCCCGACGATCGGAGAGTAGAACGCGATTTCGATTCGGTCGAAAAAGCGGGGATCGTAGCCCGTAATTGCTCCCGCGATCCGGGCCGGGCTGTCGCTGACGATAGGTGCCGTGAAATTTTCCGTCAGAGGGACGGTTTTCTTGTATTTTTTTGCGAGAGCCGAACGGCCCGGCTTCGCTTTTTTGCCCGTCAGGTCGATGTCGTATATTTTGAAGCAGTCGGGGCAGTCGCTTTCGATCAGGTCGATTTTCGCTGTTTTCGGATCGACGGGAGGAAAGCTCAGCGAGAAGTCGTGCCGTCCCGTCTCGGGCATGTAGAACTCGGTGTCGAGCGGCATGCCGTCGGCCGAGCGGACTGTCAGCTTTTCGCCTTCGGCGCCTGCACGGATATAGGTTTCCGAGCTGATCCGTATCCAGTTGTGAGGTCGGAAATAGGCTTGGATGTAGACGGTCGTCGATTCGGGCGCGAGCTCGATCCGCTCGATTTCGAGCGTGCCCGAGTTACGGAATGCGAACGGGGGTTCGACGACGGTGCGCGGTTGCCGGGCGTACAGTCCCGAGACGAGGCTCGAGATCAGTAGCAAGACGAGCGATTTTTTCATAAAAGAGGGTTTAGGATTGACTTGGTACCCAAAGATAGTGAAAAAATGTCCGGTCGGACCGACCGGACGTAAAAATCTTTCTTCCTGGTAGTTGCATATTTAGCCATGTACGGGACAGCGGCTCGGCCGGTGCGAATCTCTTATCGCGATCATGGGTTTGGGCGTGCCGGCATCGCTTCTTGCTTGCCGTTATCGGTGAGCTGCATTGCCCGAACGGAAAAAGCCGTTCCGGACCGTCCGAGACGTCGTATGGCCGGTCTGTGCGGTAAGGTGTATGACCGCTTTCCGCAAACCGTTACCGGTAGAGGAAGCGGGCGACAGGACCGGAAGTAAGGGGCGGTCGGGGAAGGCGTACATTCAGGGCGTGTCGGGGGCGGCATGTGTCGGGATGAGGCGGCTGTCGTACGGTGACGGCCGGAAACGGGCATGTCCCCTCTCCGGCCCGGCGGTGGGGAACGGGCGGATCGCCGCGATTATATACTTTGAATTCGTGCCGGCATCGATCCCCGATTTCTGTCGTGCGAGAACGGCCAAGCCTCCGTCCGGACGGTCTCTCCCGTCCGGACGGAGGCGCCGAAACAGGTATGGGGCCGAGAGGGTACGGTGAAGCATATGATCGCCCGGATCGCCTTACTCCCGCACCCAGACGGCCAGCTTGCCGCCCGGCACCGTGAAAGTCGCCCGACCGTCGTCGCCGATCGTGGTTTCCTCGGCGACGCAGCCGGTTATCTCTCGCCACCGCTCGCCCCGGCGCTCCTTGCCGACGAACATCGTCTTTTCGCCATCTTCGCCGTTCGAGACAAGCAGGGCCAGCCCCGAGCCGGGGTGTTCGGCGTCGCCGCGACGAACGAAACCCGCCGTATTCGGATGGTCGAAGTAGTTGTCCTGTTCGCCATAGGCATACTTTCGTCTCGCGTCGAGCAGAATGTCCAGAACCGCTCTGTGCGGCGACTGCTTGCCGCCGATTCCGTAATAGTCTCCGTAGAAAATGCACGGGTAGCCCTCTTTCATCAGCAGAATCATGCCGTAAGCCAACGGTTTGAACCAGTCCTTGATCTGGGATTCGAGCGAGCTCCCCCTCTGGGAGTCGTGGTTATCCACGAACGTTACGGCGTTGGCAGGGTAGCGCTCCACGAGCGATCCTTCGGTAAATCCCGTCAGATCGAAGTCGCGCCCTTTCTGCGAGGCATGATACATTTTGTAGTGCAGCGGCACGTCGAACAGGTCGATTTCGCGCCCGACAACGTTCAGATAGGCTTCCAGCGAGTCGAAATCGCCGTTCCAATACTCTCCGACCGCGTAGAACGTGCTTTCGCGGCTGGCGCGGACGGTTTCCAGAAACTGTTTGACGAACGTGTCGCGCATATGCTTGATCGCGTCGAGGCGGACGCCGTCGAGGTTCAGTTCCTTGGCCACCCACATACCCCAGTGCAACAGGTTGTGAATGACTTCCGGATGATCCAGGTCCAAATCGTTTCCCAGCAGGTAGTCGTAGTTGCCGTTTTCGGAGTCTACCCCTTCGCTCCACTGCTTGCCCTCGCCGAGTATGCGGAATATCTTGTCGATATGCTCGTTGTCGGGGCCCTGACTGGTGCCCGAGAAGTGATACCAGTGGTACTTGAAGTCGGAGTACTTGTCGCCGCGTCCCTTGAAATCGTAACCGGTGTACGCCTCGATCTCGTGCGGCTCGCCCACCGGCTCGTTCCGGTTCGAAGGATCGACCTGCTGAGCCATGAACTTTTCGGGATAGTCCCCTCCGCATTTATGGTTCATCACGGCGTCGAGGTAGACTTGCACTCCGTGCTTGTGCAGCTCGTCGATGGCCTCGACGAGTTCTTGCTTCGTTCCGTATTTGGTCCGGACCGTATTTTTCTGGTCGAACTCTCCCAGATCGTACAGATCGTATGTCGCGTAGCCCTCGTCCTGCTGCTCGTCCGCTTTGTATGCGGGCGGTATCCATACGGCCGTTACGCCTGTCTCGCGCAGATGCTTGGCGTCCTGCTTCAGCTTGTTCCAAAGGTTGCCGTCGTTGGGCAGATTCCATTCGAAATATTGCATCATGACTCCGTTTCTCATAATTCGATTTTTTTGTTTTTTGGATATTCCGCGTTATGGCGTTCCGCGCGGGACGGCGCGGGTTTCGTTCGTTGCGCGTGGTATGGAATCTTTCAATTTTCATGCAAAACGGATTTCCCCTCTTTCGAGGAGTGGGCGCGTCCTTATTATCCGGCCGCTGTCCGGACGGCGGATCGTGAGGAAACGCCAATGCGTTCGGTCGGTATCGGCTTCGGGGGCTGATGTTTCTGTGAAAGAGGCCGGTTCGGGTAGCGTGCGGAGGCACGGATGCGGAATGCAGGCGTAAAGAGGCCGCCTGCGTCCGGTCATGGATCGAGTTAGGAGTCGCGCGGATATAACGGATATAAGAAAGCCAGGAGAAACGGCGTGCGCCGTTTCTCCTGGCTTTCTCGTGCAGTATACCTGCCGCCGTTACATCTGCTTGCCGGTCAGACTCTGCCAAACGAGAGCCGATGCGCCGAGCACGGCCGCGTTCTTGCCGTCGATGCCCGACGGAAGCAGCTTCACCTTGTTGCGGAAAACGGGCATCATGTGCATTTCCATATATTTCTTCGTCGGCTCGAAAATGTATTTGCCGGCCTTGGCCAGTCCGCCGAACAGGAAGATCGCCTCGGGGCTGGTGATCGTCACGGCGTCGGCCAGCGCATGCCCGAGCAGCATGCCCGTATACTCGTAGGCTTCGATGGCGAGCGGATCGCCGTTGAGGGCCGCTTTGGTAATCATTTCGGCCGTCAGGTCGTTGAACGTGATGTGGCGGAACTCGCTCTCTTCCATGCTGTCTGCCATCAGCTTGAATATCGTCCGCTTGATGCCGGTCGCCGAGACGTAGGTTTCCAGACACCCCTTGCGGCCGCAGCCGCAGACGCGGCCGGTGTGGCTGACCGTAACGTGCCCCAGCTCACCGGCGAATCCGGTATATCCGTAGATCAGTTGGCCGTTGGCCACGAAGCCGCTGCCCAGACCGGTCCCGAGCGTGACGACCAGAAAGTCCTTCATGCCTTTCGCTCCGCCGTAGATCATTTCGCCTACGGCCGCGGCGTTCGCATCGTTGGTCAGAATGACGGGCAGGGTGGGGAAGAAGCGCTTCATCTTTTCGACCACGCTGATCGGTCCCTTCCACGGCAGATTGGGCGCGTTCTCGATCGTCCCCCGGTAATAGTTGCCGTTCGGGGCCCCGATACCCACGCCCACGAGCTCGACCTCGTCGCCGGCGGCTTTGAGCAGGTTCTGGATGCCGATATACAGTTCCTCGATATACAGGTCCGAGTCCGGATAATTGCGCGTGGGAAATACGCCCTCGCTGAGAATATGGCCCTGGTCGTCCACTAATCCGTAGACGGAGTTCGTCCCTCCGATATCTACGCCGACTGCTACTTTTTTCATTGGATGCGTTGTTATTAAATTATTTTAATTTGGTTGCGTTTTCAAATATAGGAAAAAAAACGTCCGGTATGGCATCCGACGCACAAAAAACATCTATTCCGCCGGCCGCCGAGGAAGATTCCGGGGACCGGCGAGGACCGGACATGCTTCCCCATGCGAATATTTGGACCGATGGCTGCCCGCATTGCGTAAAGATTTGCTAACTTTGTACTTTCCGGTTTTAACGAGACAAATATTTCGGGATATGTACTCTTTCAATGAATTGCAGGGGATCTTCGAACAGGAGCTCCGGTCGATGAAATGGCCGCGCGAGCCGCGCCTGCTGTACGAGCCGATCGCTTATTCGCTCGAGGAGGGCGGCAAGCGGATCCGGCCGGTCGCCCTGCTGATGGCCTGCTCGGCTTTCCGCGGAGGGATCGACGCTGCGAAGCCGGCCGCGATGGCCATAGAGGTTTTCCATAATTTCACGTTGCTGCACGACGACATCATGGACCGTTCGGACATGCGTCGGGGCAAGCCTGCCGTGCATACGCGCTGGAACGACAATGTGGCGATTCTTTCGGGCGATGCGATGATGATCTGGGCCTACCGTCTGCTTTCGCAGTGCGACGAGGCCGTGTTGCCGCAGCTGCTGGCCGTGTTTACGGACGTGGCCGTCGGGGTCTGCGAGGGGCAGCAGTACGATATGGATTTCGAGAGCCGCGACGACGTGACCGTCGAGGAGTACCTGCGGATGATCGAACTGAAGACGGCCGTTCTGCTGGCCGGCGCGCTGAAGATCGGCGCGCTGTGCGGCGGGGCCGAGCCGGTGCAGGCCGAGTTGCTGTACCGTTTCGGCATCGACCTCGGAATGGCTTTCCAGCTTCAGGACGATCTGCTCGACACGTATGGCGATCCGGCGGTGTTCGGAAAGCCCGTGGGAGGCGATATTCTGGTAGGTAAGAAAACCTATCTGCTGACCACCGCGCTGAAGGCTGCCGATGCTCCGACCCGTGCGAGGCTGCTCGCTTTGCTGCACGATGCGGGAATGGCTCCCGATGAGAAGATCGCCGCCGTCCGTGCCGTGTACGACTCGCTGGCGGTCCGTCAGACGGCGGAGCGCGCCGTCGCTTCTTATTTCGACGAAGCGCGACAGGTGCTTCGCAGCCTTCGCCTTTCCGAGGAGCGCCTCGCGCCGCTACGAGAGCTTTCCGACATGTTGTTGAACCGCAGAAAGTAACCGGCGATGACTGTCAAGCGGAGCGATGTGGAGATCATGGCCCCGGTGGGGTGCTACGAGTCGTTGGCCGCCGCCGTTCAGGCCGGGGCCGATTCGATCTATTTCGGCGTCGAGCAGCTCAACATGCGGGCGCGTTCGTCGTTCAACTTTACGCTCGACGACCTGTCGCGCATCGTCTCGGAGGCCGGAAGGCACGGGATCAAGACTTACCTGACCGTCAATACGATCCTCTACGACGAGGATTTGCCCGAGATGCGCCGGATCATGGACCGGGCCCGGAGCGAGGGGGTCGATGCCGTGATCGCGTCGGATCAGGCCGCCATTTTCTACGCCCGCAGCATCGGGCTGGAGGTGCACATATCCACTCAGCTCAATCTGTCGAATATCGAGACCGTCGCCTTTTACGCGCAGTACGCCGATGTCGTCGTGCTGGCACGCGAGTTGAGCCTCGCTCAGGTGCGCGCGATTGCCGACGGCATCCGCTCGCGCGATCTGCGGGGGCCCAAGGGCGAGCCGCTCCGTATCGAGATGTTCGCGCACGGGGCGCTCTGCATGGCCGTCTCGGGCAAGTGCTACCTGAGCCTGCACGAGTCGGCGCATTCGGCCAACCGGGGAAGCTGTCGCCAGATATGCCGCCGCGCCTATACGGTCCGGGACCGCGAGAGCGGCGAGGAGCTGGTCGTCGACAACAAATATATCATGTCGCCCAAAGACCTCTGTACGGTCGACTTTCTGGACCGGTTTCTCGATGCGGGCGTTCGCGTGCTGAAGATCGAGGGGCGCGCCCGCTCGGCCGACTATGTGAAGCGGGTCGTCGAGTGTTACGACGAGGCGTTGCGGGCGATCGAGGAGGGGACGTACACGCCCGAACGGGCGGAGCAATGGAAAGAGAGGCTTCGGACCGTCTTCAACCGGGGATTCTGGGGCGGCTATTACATGGGAGCCCGGGCCGGCGAGTGGAGCCGGACTTACGGATCGTCGGCTACCGTACGCAAGGTGTACGTGGGCAAGGTGACGAACTATTTCGCCCGCATCGGCGTCATCGAACTGCAGGTCGAGGCGGCTCCGCTGTCGGTCGGCGAGTCGGTCTTTCTGACCGGCGAGACGACCGGTGTCGTCGAGTTCGTCGTCGAGGAGATCCGTGTGGCGTTGAAACCCGTGCAGGAGGCTCTGCAGGGCGTCCTCTGCTCGATCAAGGTTCCGACGCTGATCCGCCGGGGCGACAAACTCTTCAAAACGGTTCCCTCCGACGAGAAGGCCGACAGGAACAGGTAAGTGTAAAAACGACTGCAAGTGGAACGGCAACCGGAAAAGAAAAGCCCGCTGGGCAAGATCAAGCTCAGCAATGCCATATATCCGATCCTGATCGGGCTGGGCGTCGTGGGCTATATGCTGTGGCGCGACTTCGACCCGGCCGTTTTCGCAGGCATTTCGTTCACATGGCATACCGCGTTCTGGCTGCTGATGGCCGTGCTGTTCATGTTCGGCCGCGATCTGGGCTATATGATCCGCATACGCGTGCTGAGCGGGGGCAGCCTGAACTGGCGGCAGGCTTTTCGCGTCATCATGCTGTGGGAGTTCACGTCGGCCATTACGCCTTCGGCCGTCGGCGGGACGAGCGTCGCGATCCTGTACGTCCACAAGGAGGGGATCAGCGTCGGACGAAGTTCGGCCATCGTCATGCTGACGTCGTTTCTCGACGAGGTCTATTTCATCGTGATGTTTCCGCTGCTCATGTTGATCGTCGGCCGGGCGGAGCTTTTCGATGTCACCGGAGCCGTCACGCGGGGACTGATGAGCATCGCACTGGCCGGGTACTTTCTGAAGCTGGCTTACGTGCTGGTTCTTTCCTACGGCCTGTTCGTCAATCCTCGCGGGTTGAAATGGTTGATTCTGAAAATATTCCGGATACGCTTTCTCCGGAGATGGTATCATGCGGCGGGTCGGACCGGCAACGACATCATCCGTTCGTCCCATGAGCTGCGGCGGGCCGGGTGGGGATTTTGGCTCAAGGCCGGATCGTCGACCTTTCTGTCATGGAGCTCGCGCTATCTGGTGGCCAACGCGCTGATCATGGCCTTTTTCTCGGTCAGCGATCAGTTTCTGCTCTTCGCGCGCCAGCTCGTCATGTGGATCATGATGCTGATCATGCCGACTCCGGGAGGCAGCGGTTTCGCCGAATATGTCTTCAGTACCTATTGCCGCGATCTGATCGTCGTGCCGCAGGCCATGCAACTGGGGGCCGCAACGCTGATCGCGCTGCTGTGGCGCGGCGTGACCTATTATCCTTACCTGGCCATAGGGGCCATAATCTTTCCGCGCTGGATCAAACGCAAGTTCGGCAAAAAGAATCCGTCGGCCGTCGCCGGGTAGGGCTTCCGTTTCAGGCGGCATGTCCGTCCTGTCGTCGTGCCGTTTCCCGAATTGTCGCAGGATGGTCTTTCGCTTTGTCCCCGCTTGGAAACGGATCGGAAAGAGACCTTCGGATTCCTTACGATTTTCCGGAAATTGTCGGGATTTCCGCAGTTGCCGAAACGTTTCCCGACCGTATCCGTACTTATCCGGCAGGGTCCGTTTTTTGTCTGTCCGGAGTCGGGCGGAACATCGTGAAGCGCCCGGTCCGGTCAGGTTTTCGGCCGGCGTACCCTTTGCCGGCGAAAAATTTCGGGGATGCGTCTGCCGACGAGTTATTCGCCGGCTGTGGCGGACGTCCGCTGTCTTTGGGCGAGCAGGGCCTCGGCCGTCAGCATATCGACCGGCGTCGTGATCTTGATGTTTTCGTACGAGCCCTCGCATAGGTAGACCGGTTGTCCGGCGGCTTCGACGACGCTCGCATCGTCGGTGAACCGTTCGTCGAACGGTCGGGCGTACGCGTTCCGCAGGATGTCGGCACGGAATACTTGGGGGGTCTGAACGATCCGGTAAAGGCTCCGGTCGACGATCCGGCTGCCGTCGCGGTCGATACGCCGCATCGAGTCGATCGGTCTGACGACCGGAATGACCGCTCCGTAAGTCCGTGCGTCTTCCGTCGCGCGCTCGATGATTTCGCGGCTTACCAGCGGCCGTACGCCGTCGTGCACGGCGATCAGCTCGGCCTCGCCGGCGTGCCTGAGCCCGTTGGAAACCGACTCGAATCGGTTCGCTCCGCCGGTGCAGACGATATGCGGGACGGCAAAACCGTGCCGGCGGCACAGCTTGTCCCAATATTCGATATGGCTTGACGGCAGGACGACGACGATCCGGCTCTGCGGCAGCGCGTCGGCGAACCGTTGCACGGTGTGCATCAGCACCGGGCGGCCGTCGAGCGGAAGGAACTGCTTGGGCAGCCGGGCCCCCATACGGGCACCGCTGCCTCCGGCCACGATGATGACCGCTATGCTATCGGTTGCGTTTTTCATCGATGTATGCTCGGGTGACGCGTTTCAGCGTTTCGTGCAGCGGAGTGTATCGGAAGCCGGTCGTCCGCGATATCAGTTCGCCGCAGTGGCGCGAGCGGCTGGAGGCGTTCTCGACTACCGACGGCGATAGCAGATACTCTCGCCCGGTCATGCGGCTGATTCTCTCGTCCAGCTTCGACGCCATGCGAAGCGCCGGTTTCCCGATCGGGATACTCGGCGCAGGGCGTCCCGCCGCTCGGGCGACGATGCCGAAAAAATCGCGGAAAGAGAGGCTGTCCGCCGAGAGGATGAACCGGCTCCCGGCCGTTTCCGGTCTTTGCGCCAGCAGGACCATGGCCCGGGCGACATCCCTGACGTCGACGTAGCTTTTGACGCCCCGGGTATAGAAAAAGCCTCCGCGCGCGCCGAAAGCGATCAGCAGCGAGCTGCCGCTGGTCCAGTTCCCTTCGCCGATGACGATGGCCGGGTTGACGATGACTGCTTTCAGTCCCTGTGCGATGCCGCGCCGCACGATGTTCTCCGCATAGATCTTGCTGATCGCGTAGGCCGACTTTCCGACCGGACTGTCGAGCGTGCACGACTCGGTGACGGGTTCTCCCTCGTGCCGGGGTTCTCCCAGCGTAGCGATCGAACTGCAATGCACGAGCAGTCCGACTCCGCATTCGAGACAACTGTTGACTATGTGGGTCGTGATTTCCGTGTTCGACGAGACGATGTCGTCCGCCCGTTCCGGATCGAACGAGACCTGAGCCGCGCAGTGGAACAGGACTTGCGTGCCTCGGACGGCCTCCCGCAACGTGTGCGGATTGTTCAGCGCGGTCTGCCGGAACTCGATCCGGTCGTAACGGTCGGCCATGCCCATACGTCGCAACGTAGCTTTCAGCAGATCCGTCTTGCCGGCGTTGCGGACGATCAGGCGGACCGAGCAACCCTCGCGGAGCAGCTCGGCCGTCAGATGGCTTCCCACGAGTCCCGTGCCTCCCGTGACCGCTATCGTTTTATCTTTCAGACTGTCCAATGCGTTCGGTTTTCGTTCGGTCTTCCCAAACAATCTTTTTGCCGAAACCGAGCCGGTTGTCGGTCAGTTTCATGAAATCGGGCCGGATCGTCCATAATTCCAGCTTGACCGCGGCCGCGTACGGAAACTGTCCGAGATAGACTTTCCGTACGGAAGGAAGCGTCTCCGCTTCCGCCGGCATCATCGTGCCGCGTATCTGAAGTCCCTGCACTTTGCCTACGACGCGGGTTTCCAGTACGACGGAGGCCGCGATGCGCGGATTCTGCCGCGCCTGCCTCGCATGCAGCGTTTCGTCCGACGAGGTGACCGCGAACAGGTTCCGCTGCGGATCGTACGCATAGAACAGGTTGCAGCAGTGCGGCATGCCGTCCGCGACGGTAGACAGCGTCAGTACGTGGTGCCGGGCGATGAAATCCGTTATCCTCCGGTCGATCATTTTTGCGGGACGCTGTCGGTTTTCGCGGTTCGCGCGGCGGTATCGGGCGTCTGCTCGAAAGTGGTGACCCTCAGGCTGTCGGCCAGTCTGCCTTGCAACTCGGCCAGTATCCTGTCCTTGATGTCCGTGAAAGCCGCTCGGTTGGCTTCGCGGATCGGCTCCGCCGGTTCGGTCGGGACTTTCAGCGGGTCGATCGGCGTACCGTTGCGCCAAAGCCGGAAATCCAAGTGCGGACCTGTCGACAGCCCGGTCGAGCCTACGTAGCCGATGAGCTGCCCCTGCCTTACGCGCGTTCCCTTGGCGATCCCTTTCGCATATCCTTTCAAGTGCAGGTAGCCTGAAACGAGCGATCCGCTGTTATGTTTGATCTTGAGCGTGTTTCCTCCTCCTCCGGCATATCCTTTGAAGATAACGACTCCGTCGCCTACCGCTACGACGGGCGTTCCGGAGGGCGCGGCGTAGTCGACGCCGTGATGCGGGCGACGGATGCGCAGAATCGGATGCATGCGCCCGTTCGAGAAGCGCGAGCTGATCCGGCTATACTTGAGCGGCGCCTTGAGCAGGTTCTTGCGCAGGCTGTTGCCCTGCTCGTCCCAATAGCTCAGTTTGCCGTCCTGCACGAACGGAACGGCATAGTATGTCTTGCCTCCGTGCTCGAAACGGGCGCCCCAGATCGTGCCGTGGCCCACCTCGGTCGAGTCGACGAACTGCTGGTCGTAAATGATCGTGAAATTGTCGCCCTTTTGCAGGCCGAAGAAGTCGATGCTCCATGCGTAGATCTCCGACAGTTCCATAGCCAGATTCGGACTCATCCCGTTGTCGATCATGCAATTCCAGAGCGAACTCTCGATCGTGGCGGTTTTCATCCGCCGCTCGACGGTCACTTCCTTCGCGTTCTTGCGGACGTCGACCGAGTCGCCGCTCAGATCGACGATCAGGTAGTCGGTCGCCGTCGGCTCGTAGACGAAATAGGCGAGCCGGGACGTCGAGTCTTTCTCGCGGAATACGGTGAAAGGCTTGCCGAACCGGATGTTCTTGAGGCTGAAGACGGGTTCGGCCGCTTTGGCGATCCGGTCGACCGTACCGGCTCCGACTCCGTACCGGGCCAGAATCTGGCCGGCCGTCTCTCCCTCCCTGACAATACCTTGCTCGATGTCGTACCGTTGCTTGTCGATGCCGAACAGCAGCTCGACCGTTTCTTCCTCGGCCGCCTCTTCGGCCGGCAGTGCGTGCGATTTGTTCCGGCCGCACAGGCAGACGATCAGAACGACGGCAACGACCGCGACCGCTATCGCAGCCGCTATGATAATCCACTTCCTTTTCATTGCCGTAAAATTACGCTTCGTATCGCAAACCGGCAAGGTCGTTTGGCCCGATTTGTTGTGATTTTATTAACAATTGCCGGAGAGCTTTTGCGATGCCGACGCCTCGCAAAGGAAATGTTCCGGAGTGCTTCGTATCGTCGGCCGGCCCGCCGTCCGTCCGTATGAAAAGGCGAAGGCGGGCGTTTCTCGCGGAACGGAGGTTTGCTGGCCGACGCCTTTCGGGCGCTATAGTTCGTTGATCGTCGTCCGGATGCGGCACAGCCGTTCGAGAAGTCCCTCGAGCCGTTCGAGCGCGAGCATATTCGCTCCGTCGCTTTTGGCGACCGACGGATCGGGATGCGTCTCGATGAAGATTCCGTCGGCCCCCGCCGCGATCGACGCGCGGCCGATCGTCTCGATCATCGCGGGCTGGCCTCCGGTGACGCCGCTGCCCTGATTGGGCTGCTGAAGCGAGTGCGTAATGTCCATGACGACCGGATAGCCCAGCGTCTGCATCGAGGGAATGCTGCGCATGTCCACGATCAGGTCGTGGTAGCCGAACATCGTGCCCCGGTCCGTGAGCAGAATGTTCGGATTGCCCGCGTCGCGCACCTTGCCGGCTGCGAAGGCCATCGCTTCGGGCGAGAGGAACTGCCCTTTCTTGATGTTGACCGCCTTGCCGGTCTTGGCCGCCGCTACGAGCAGATCGGTCTGGCGGCACAGAAAGGCGGGTATTTGGAGCACGTCGACGTATTCGGCGGCCATGGCGGCCTCTTCCGGATTGTGGATGTCGGTCACTACCGGTACGCCGAATTCTTTTCGGATCGCGCCCAGCATGCGCAGCGCCTCCAGATCGCCGATGCCGCTGAACGAGTCGATCCGCGAGCGGTTGGCCTTGCGGTACGACGCTTTGAATATATAAGGTATCCGCAACCGCTCGGTGATCCGGCAGGCCGTTTCGGCCACTTGCCGGAGCATCGTCTCGTTCTCGACGACGCACGGGCCGGCCATCAGCAGGAACATCCCGCTGTCGAGATGCCGCAAGTCGGGAATATGGCTCAGAATTTCTCGGGTATTCATGGCTCGGAAAGTTTTTTGACCGAGTAAAAGTAGCTATTTCCTTCCGATTTGGCAAATGTTGTCCGAGGGCCGGATTCCCCTCGCGCGGGCGGCCGTGCCGCAAGCATGGCGCGGGTTCCGTGTTCCGGCACTGTCGCTTTTGTCCCTGCCGGGAGACGGCGTGCCGGGGGCGGTTCCGTCCGGGGAAGGCTGTGTCCGGCTCGTTTTCAGGAGTGGTCCCGACTGCGCGGCCGGAACGAGTCGGCGGACGTTCGCGGCATCGCGCGAGCAAGACCGTTTTCCCGGCCGGAATACGCATGGCCGGTCCGAACGGGTTGCCGCCGCCGTGCGGAAATCGCGAAGTCGCTTTCCTGCGATCCGGCGGCGCGGCCGGTTGTCGCGCGCAGGCTTCTGCCCGCAGGTTCGGAAAGCTGTTTTTGTAATCAGTATTTTCCTTTCCACAACGTGCGGATCCGCTCGGCGATCTGCCGCTCTTTGGGATTGTCGTCCGGCGTGTAGAAGCGGCGGCCTTCCAATCCTTCGGGCATGAACTCCTGCTCGGCGAAGTGACCCTCGAAATCATGCGCATACCGGTAATTTTCGCCGTAGCCCAGCTCTTTCATCAGCGATGTGGGCGCATTGCGGATATGCAGCGGGACCGGGCGGTTCGTCGTGTCGTGCCGGACTTGAGCCAGAGCCGCGTCGATCGCCATGTAGGCCGAGTTGCTCTTGGGGCTGGTGGCCAGGTAGATCGTCGTCTCGGCCAGCGTGATGCGAGCTTCGGGCA